>Ga0116229_10003030_pt1 | contig 27582 bp, 29 predicted proteins | sample S1TSphgellanicum_3_FD_87313 | JGI IMG/M metagenome (GOLD analysis project Ga0116229, IMG submission 87313) | Host-associated microbial communities from peat moss isolated from Minnesota, USA - S1T2_Fc - Sphagnum magellanicum MG | ecosystem: Host-associated > Plants > Peat moss > Unclassified...
ATTAAATAAGGGTATGAAATACTGAGACTCAGGATTAAATGCACCAGGCTTGAGAACATTTATAGCTACAGTACACATAGCAGCAGCAGTGATTGGTTGAAAGCGTTCAGGAAAAGAAAGGACAGGGCAAACTCAGTTTAGCACCGAATTTGCTGCTAAACTGAGTTTCATGCCCTGTTGAAGCCTAGTGTACTTTTTTTTTTCCTGCGTTTTGAAATCTCGTCCAATCTCAGTGCCGTCTTTGCCTGACTTTACGAATAACTTTATTGCGTCGTCACTTCCTTCATTGAGCCTAGCTTTGAAAAGGTTGTTCGGAATTTTTTTACTTCTTTCTTTGTTGTTGATGCTTGCCCCTTTCTACAAGTTTGCATCATGGCTAACATGGGAGGACAACACTTTTGAAGCAAAGAAGCTTCTGGGATAATAAAATCATAATGTGTGAAAGTTCAAAGTAAATATTTTGTTGCTAAGACAGGATTTTTAATTCAAGGTAAAGAATTTGTCCTTGAGAAAGGATTTCTGATGCGAAATAAAGATTTTGTTGTTAAGAAAAGATTTTAAATTTTGTGATGAGCAATTGGAATCGAATGAGGGAACGGTGACAAAGGATTCAACCAAAACCTTTTTTGAACATTTTTATTTTTTCATAGAAAGATATTCTTGAAAGATATTTTTTGCAACATATTATCTTGAATAATTAAAAATAAACTGTGATATCTTATTTTGAATTATTAATCGATGATTTTTCACATTTGTACATCATTATGCATGTATATGGTTTAAAAGTTAAAATGCAATAAATATCAAAATGTGTTTTTTTAATCAATTAAAAAGTTTTTTTGCATAATTATTTCCTGCACATGTGACTGGCACCTAATGTTAGAAACTTTGAACCTAATCAATACAAAAACTAACCAAATCATTTAATAAAAGAATCATTTTCCTTGTAGACCTTTGTTTCAAATCTCAAGATTTTGAAGTTTTTGTATGATTTATTTCTCACGAAATTGACCTAAAAACAAGTAATTGCATAAGGGAAGCATGACTTTCTTGTACAAAAAGTTTGTACAATTGCATCATTTCATGCATTCATTTGTATGAAACTCTAATATGAATATTTGACCATAAATCAATCAAAGACTCAAAAAAGATTTTATACAACATCCAATAATTATTTAATTTTTTAAAAAGATTTTTTTCCAATACTTTAATAATAGAAACACAATAATACATCAAAGTTACAATATACCAAGCATAATTTACAAAAAATTTAAATTGTCATTCGCAAATTTTTTTCAACTAAACACTCCTTTTTGAAACCCCGACTATGAATGAGCCATGTTGACCACTAGGTTCAATTTGCAATTTCAAAACTTCTTTGAGCTATTTAGATTGCTTTAAATTTTTTAATTTTTTAAAAGCTCAAAATTAATTAAATACATGATTTTTGGGTTAGTCAAAATGAAGAAAGTTAATCATATTAGTCATGTTGAAATGATTTTATAGTCATGTTAATCACAATGGGGTGAAACTAACATGTTTTTGTTGTAGGGTTATTACTATGTCACTTTACTCCTTATTTTGATTTGTGAGAAAAGGGACTTTGAGTAATTAATATTAAAAAAATTCATATGATTCTACTCATAAGTTGCACAAGCTTTGTATATTAATTGATTATTTATTTATTTATTTAGTAAATAAATTCCCAAACCTACAATGAAGGTTGGTTGGGCCTTTAACCAGCCTCAGGAAACACTGCTAAAACTGATGATTTGTGAGCGTGGTTGATGCAGCAAATGGGGCTGTTATTTTTACGCTGATGAAATTTAACACGAATCCCAACGGATGGTTCTCCAAATATGAAACCCAATTGGTGGATGCACAGGGAAATATTGTAGCTCGAATCCAGGACAAGGTAATGTACTGTACAGTAGGGTTCTGCTATGATCAAGTTATATAAGGGACCTGCCGATGATGTTTATATTTCAAGTGTGATGATTATCTCTCCATGAGAGTGATCCAGTCATGACTAGATGTTCCTGTAGTGCGAATGGATATATTTATCTTGTTTCCTCGCTGGTAATCATATTTGGAGCTGTCATGTGTGGATCAATTGATTGCTTGATTTTTTGCAGAAGCACGGCAGATGGAAAGTATTGGGTGGATCTGCAGATTCTAATGTCCTTTGTAGTGTGAAGATCTGTTGGGGGTTGTTATATTGGAAGATGGCTATCAAAGTTTTCCTTGCTTCCAACTTGTTTGAGAAACAGCCTGACTACACAGTGGAATTAAAGAAGATGCATGCGCGGGATTATACCATTCTCCATGGAACACAACCCATGTCAAAGGTATGTGTGCAAAAAATCTTTGCACTGTTGATCACATGGTTGATCTTGAATATAATATTAAAAATTACTCAACCATCATGGAAAAATTGCTATTGATGTGTTATGCTTTTGATTATCTTGATTCATATACAAGATCTTATATATAGTCACTACTAGGGAGAAAGGTGGAAAGCAAAATTCATTGCAAAACACGTGTGGATGGTGCACGCGCGCTATTTCTTTGTATGATATGTTAGTGATAATATAATGGTTGGGTGCGTGAAGTTTGGAACAACGAACAACATTAGCCTCTTCTACAACTCTTGTTGACTTGATGTCAAATTGGTGAGATCTAGTTAAGATCTCGAACATACCCATTTGGAGGCTTAGAGTGTACTACTTAGATAATTCCTTGAAGTAATTGATGCACTTGATGTGAATTTGATTGTACTACATTTTTGTGGGGTTTTGAATTGCATTGAACATCATTGGATCCAAGTGGAGACTGGTGGCAAGTTGTTCGGGAAACCCAAGCATTCATTAACAGTGAACACATGTGTAGATTATGCCTTCATCTTCCTTCTTGCCATGAGCATGGAATAGTCTAGAGATGATGGTGGTGGTGATGGCAATGGTGATGGTAGTGGTGGTGATGGTGGTGATGGCGATGGTGGTGATGGTGGTGGCAATTGTAATTGTGGTGTTGGCGGCGAGGCGGAGGGGGTTGTGGTGATGGTGGTAACAGCGGTGGTAGTGGGGGTTGTGGTGGTGGTGGTGGCACTAGTGGCGGCAATGGTGGTTGTGGTGGTGGTGGCGGCAGTGGTGGCGGCGGTGGCATCTCTTAAAAATTGTGGACCAACCCTAACTAGGTTTATGGTTGACCATGTGATATAATATGATGTACACATTGAAAGGGTAACTTAGGATGTCCATGTGATTGTCTGCATTGGCTAGATAAATTTTTGGTTTATTTTCCTAGATTTTAGTTTGTGGCACTTATAATTATTAACATTAGTAGATTTTTTGGTTTTTTTATTGACAAATCTAGTAAAAAAATATCCAATTTGGATAGAAGTGAAATAGAGCACTCTATCATTTTGGACAAATCGATTTCAACATGTTTGTTGTGACTAAGGTGACATTTTTTACTAGTAAAATATGAACTATTTGATTGATCATTTTGACTAATTATTTTTATTAGCAAACATTGGACTAATTGATTGGTCATATGTGGGTGGGTAAGTAAGTACATGTATTACATTCAAGTAGGTGGGTGGATTGGTAGGTAGGTGTATTAAATCTAAATAAAGGTAAGTAAATTATAAAATTGCAAATAGGAGGTAGGAGGTAGGTATGTAATAGGCATAAGATGTCCCATTTAACTAGAGAACATTGGTCATCTTGATTACTGATGTCAAACTTTCTTATGTTCAATTTCACTAAATGTCCCCTTTGACCAAAACCCATTGACCAATTTGATTATGGTTGTCCAACTTGATTGAATATGTTGGGAATATGTTGGTCAAAAAATACATGTTTCGAACTTCTAGTCAAAATAGACATATCCATTAGTATAAAAAAAAACCAATTAGTCAACTTGAACCATTTGAAAAACCAAGAATTCTAGTAATGTAGTTTGTTAGGATTTTAAAAATTTTCTAATCCTTCTTTGAGCCCCCAAAAATTTTACTCACAAATATAATCTTTCTATAATTTATTTTTTTGGTAATGCATGAATGTCACATTTTGGGTTAGTTTTGGTTATTTTTAATTTTTTTAATTAATTTTAAATTGAATCTAATCATTTTTTTAAAAATTCAACAAACAATGAAGAACTTGAAATGATCACAGAAACATAAATGAACCCATTCAAACAAATATGTCATGCCCCTACCAGAAGAAATATTTAATGCCCTGGGTCAAGCCAAGGTTTTCAATACTTTGGACTTGAAGTTTAACTACCATCAATTACCATTTAAAGGAGGGTGACAAGGTCAAGATGAAAATTTGGGGAATCAATATAAACAAGAAGGATTGTTTGTACCAATGGAGATGTTTGCCATATTTGGATTAAAATACATTCCCGAGGTCCAAGCATGATTGGGGTACCACATTTGAACTCTAAGGACTCACTCCAAGGATTCCCGAATTCACCTTTTTCTTCATTTTTCCCATGACATTTCTTACATTTGATTGGGTCCAAATTCTTTAAGGTGTACCAAAATCTTATCACATTCTTGCCTTTTTTTTGTCTTTTTTACCTAGTCCTTTTTTATCATGTAAAGACACATTTATGGATGATTATGATTGAATTTAAAATTATAATGGTTTTAAATATAATCCTTTTGAAAAATTTGACAACTTTTGATTCATTATTTTTATATGGGGATCAAAATATGGGGTAAAAAAGGACTGCAACAAGGACTAGGCCCTTTTTGTCATGTGTGGTACACCTTATGAAATTTTCACCCCACCTTTTTTTCTCATGTCAAATCAAATAATTTTGTTCCAAATTTTATATAGGCTTTTAAAATATCTATTTTTTTCACTTATGAAAATGAGAATACTAAAATTTATCCAATGTGGGCCATGTTCTATTAATGGCCCAAAATTCCCAAAAACTTGATTTTTTGAAACTTTTGACATTACAATGGTTATTGTCACATTCCTACATTTTATACAAATTAGCACATAAGGTGTTTGTGGTAAAAATCTTCCAAGCCAAAAAAGTTGTTTAGACATTCCTTAAATGAGTCCTTGAACTTTTTTTTCTCATGGAACAAAGTCCTACGTGGATTTTTTCCAAGGACTTAATAGGAATCTTTAAATTTGTTCAAATTTGACATTATATGCATAAAATAATACCTTTGCAATGTATTTATTTATGAATAAAATCAAAATCTCAATATGAATGTGTCATTAAGTTTCAACTACATGTTTAAATGAAAGGGTCCAATGAATATAAAATACAATAATTTTTCAAGTACCCCAAAAGGTCATGGATCCAATGGTAGAAGGTTTTGGTTTTGGTTCAACCAAATGTTATATTAATTACATCATTGTTTTTAACTTGACCCAAAGAAAACACATGCAACATTTGCAAAAGGTGTTTGATTGATTTAAAAAACATAAAATTAAGTTTCATTAAGCTCATGGTTTGGAGAACCAAAATGTAAACTAAGGTTCAAAGTTGTTCATTTTTTTCATTTTTTGTTCTTTTTCAATATTTTCTTTTATCGTTGTTGCCCAAATTTTATGAAAATGGAAGAAATGTTATGGATTGAAGACATTGTTGAGAACACACAAGCTCCCCCATTTTTGACCAATTCTAAAATTGACATGGCTAGTTTTGTGGATCCTCACCAGGTGGTTGCTAAAAGGAATGCATTTTCAACACTTCCAAGTGCATGAAATGAAGTTGAATCAAAAGGTGAAATAGAAAGTGGAAGGTTGAAGGATCAATTTTCACAAATGGAAGGGAATTTGGATTTTCAAGAGATCCTTAAATTGGTTCCATTCCACAAAAAAAAACATTAAGGAAAGGTAGTTATGGTGAAAGACAAAAATGAAGAAGATGAAAAAGCTGGAAAACGTTGGGTGGATGGTGAACTACTATTGAACTACTATACTTCATTGTTTTAAAAGGAAAAAGGAGCTTGAACTTGCCAAAAATGCAGAAATAAGATAAATTTTGTCTTCATCCTTTAAATTTTTTTCAATTTTGAAATGCTAGTTGTGCATGTCAATATAATTTGATTTCAAATCTAAAATTTGCAACAAGTAAGAGAAAAAAATTACAAAAGATTAGATTTAAATTGGGCCAATTAAGTTTTTAAAAAGTTTTTACCTTACTTCTTACCCTTGCCCTTACCCCCCTTTCCCCCCATTTGCCCTTGTTCAATTTGGCCATTGTGGGGATTGAACTTTCATTTCCTTGGGGGAAGGGAAAGGAACTAACCACCAAGCCATTTTTATTTCAAATGATTTGAAATGGTTTGCATTTGCTTTATCCATCTATTGCATATCTTATGTTAAAATTATAGTGTAAGTTTTCAATTTATATTTCATGGATTTTTACTTCAAATGGTTTGTTTTCTAGAGGTGGATACATGGTTAATGTTCCATACTTGAATGTTAGCTTCCATCCTTGGATTTTCAAGGACTCCAATTGCTTGCATGTGGAAGTTTAATGCAATGTACAAACAATATAAGGATGACAAGATTGTAAACAAAATTTCAAGTAATGATTGTCATGAATGTCCTTTCTATGATGCATTAGATAATTCGTGGCATCGAAGTGGAAATGTGATGAAACATGTGAGCATTTCTGGTAATGAAACTTAAAAAGTTGTAGGCAATCTAGAATCCCAAGCAAATTTTGATAGTGTTTCAAAGGATGAGATTAGTAAGGGGCCAATGGAGAAATCTTTCACCCCAAATGAGGTTAAAAAACCAAAAAAAATACAAAATTTTAATGTATATGAACATTTTTCAACCATAGGTAAAAATAATACAACCATGTTACAACAATTTGTTGAAACCAATGTTTTACTCATAAACATGGATGCCCAAATTGAACATTTCATAAATATATTAGAGGTTACCTAAAATGTGAACTTATGAATCATTCATCACATTCTAACCTAGAATCAAATGTATATGGGAAAATAAGGTTGAATATTTTTTTCAAATTGGATTCAAAGAAGTTTTTTGTTAAAGCCTCATGAGTTGCCATAATTTCTATCAACATCTTCTTGGATTTTTCTTCTTTCTCTTTCCTGTTGGGATTGTTTTTCATGGTTGTCAACACATGATATTTATCTTCACCTTGATGTTCCATGTCTACCATGTCCTCCATGTCATTTCTGTCATTTCCATCCACCATCCTTGGATTTTATGACCTTTTCATTTGTTTGATTACTTTTTCAGCCACCCAAAAAATATTAGTTCCTTTCAAATTCCCAAATGTTGTATTTACTTCGATTTGTGCATCTTTTTGAACCTCCAAAACCTAGTCCATGTGAAAGACATTTGATTTCATAATGCACATGTTGTGTAAACATATGGAAATTGTGACCAAGTCTAGCATGTGGCTTAATGGAATGTCTACTCTCTTTAATAAAATTATAAATCTACCTTTCAACATTCCAAAAATTCTTTCCACTAACACCCTTATTTTATATTGTATAAAATTTTGATGTGTTTTGTAACTTAGTAATCCATCTTTCTCACCTTTGAAGGGAGAATAAAACCATGGCCACATTGGATAAGCATTCTAGTACACACAAAGGAGCCAACGGGATCACTTTATAAAAGGAATGTGAGTTCCCTTTTTAATCATTTTTCACTTTTTCATATCAAATTTTTTTGAATGAAATCTTTTGCAACTTGTTATTAAAAATACATATAGTTGTTCCAATAGATCACATGTTTTGTGTTAATCATTATTGAATAAATATGAATTTTTCAAAGTGTATAAATTTTGCCACATTCTTCATTTCATTTTTAAAATTTATCATAATTTGGAATCATAACAAAATATTCTAATTAATTTAAGTTTTTTTCTTCTTGTATCATAAACTAAAACTTTGTTTTGTATGTCATGCACATTAAATTCCATTTAAATGTGGTAAAGGGAATTTTGAAATTTTGAATTTTTAAAAAATATTTTGAATTATTTCCAATTTTTTTCAATTCCATATCTTTTAAATTGAGAATGTTTTTTGAATGTGAGTAGTAGGTTACTATCATCTAAATTATTTTACCATCAAAATTAATATGTTATTACAATAGTCCTTTACCTAGTCCTTTGTAAAATTAACCACAATCTAACGCACACATGTTCAAGTTCAAATGTCCTTTACTTAAACCAAAAGCCAAAATTTAATTGAATGAATTTTTAATTCAAATTCTTCAACATTCATATTAGTCATTCAACACAACTTGGAATGATTAACATAATTTTAAAATGTCAAAAAAAAACATATGTAAAAAAGTTCATAGTTTTCACCACTATCTAACATGGTTTTTGGCTCTTATATATGTGTACTTGCACCCCAACATCTCCTATCAACTTATAAGGTAAAAATTTGTCTTTCATCACACAACTTCCTACATCTATTTTTTGGAAAAGAACCCAACCATGGATGCTTCCTACCCACCCATAATCATAATCCTAAAAACGACACTTTGCATCTACAACTTTTTGAATCAATGTGGAGTAAATTTTTTTTTGATAATAATATGATTTTGGGTCTACCTTAGGTGCAACAATTGGAATGTGATTACCATCTATTGAACCCAAAAATGATTATGGCTCTTCTGATTTATCAATTTGCTCATGGATTTAATGTTACACATACGGCTGATCGATTCAATGTCGGTGCATCAACAATTAAAAAATATGTTGATATTGTTTATGATGTGCTAATTGACAAAGACAAATTGTTTAATAAATACATCAATATTCCTTCAAGTCAATGCTTGAAAGACATCATTGTTCATTTTGAACATCTTACAGGTATACCTAACATTTGTGGAGTTATAGGTGGAATTCACATTCCTTTGGTGGACCTTCCAAACAAGAAAGTTGCACTTGTTATTGGAAAATAGGGAAAAGTTCCATAATATTGTGTTGTAAGTTGTGTGTGATGCAAACAAAGTCTTTTGGAACATTTGTTTTGGCCAACCTAGAGGGGTACATGATGGTGGGTAGTTTAAAAGGTGTAGCCTATATGCATAATTAAAGTCTCAAGAAAATTTCCAAAAACTAGTTATTATTATTCGAAGTATGAAATGCATTCCATTTTTAATTGGTAATGCAACTTATCCAGTTTGTACCTACTTGCAAAAGAATTGGAAGAATTGTAATCCTGCACATGAGGATAAGATAAAATATGATTCCAACATGAATTTAGGAAAGGTGGTCATAAAAAAATGCATTTGGTTCTTTGAAAAATAAATGGAAATTTTTGAAACATTTTAATTCTAAAGTTAATAAAGCATCACCAATTATAGTTACTTGTTTGTGTACTTCACAACTATTGTGAAATGTGGGGTGTATCAAAACGGAGATTGGCAAATGCAAGAATAAGAGGTGACAACCTAATGGGGTTTGGTGTTTATAGATTGCTTATTGTTAAAGAAAAAGAGTAAGTAAAAGTAGAAGGTGAGAAATTAAAGAGAGTTGTTTTTTAATAATGGGTGATTGATCATCCAATTGTACCATGACAAAAAAATACAATATGAGTTTTGAAATGGCATCCAAGTTTGTATTCCCACAAATGGAAATACAAATCACAATCAATTGTCATTGCTAGTTCTTTCTAATCAATTGCCATTACTACCACTACCATTTTTGGTTTTTGGCTTGAACACATTTGCAAACAAATAACCAACTACAATTGACTTTATGTCATCACTTGTTTTCCATTCTTTCATTTTGCAACATTTAAAATGTGATGAATTTTGTCACTTCCATTTTTTAAATTCAATTTCCTTCACCACATGTGTGAAATTAATGGCATCTGCAATTGTAGATGAACCTATAAACAACCTCCTCTTCTTCTTTAGCTTCTTATTAGGTTTTCCTTTCACATTAAGTAACTTGCATGCCCTAGTTTTAAGGCTATCAAAATTAATTTATGGGGTAGTTCTAACATTTGCATTGTCATCCCCAAACCAAAAAAATTGTTTTTCAGGGTTATTGAGCATCCAAGGTGTTTGGAGATCCTCTTCGTCACTAACATTCACAACCTCAATCTTAAATTTCATCACATGCACACCTTGATCTATGGCATTAAGTATGCCACTTATTTTGGTAACACCAAAAAAAAATGTTGTCAAAACGTTTAAACCATGGCCAATTAAATGGAAGTGCATTAGTTACCTTTGTCTTTTTTTTTCTTTACTATGTAAATCTTTTTCATTTTATTTCACTTGTCGCAAACTTGTTTCCAAGGGTGGTTGCAAGTTAGAGTGGTTCATTTTTTGCATTATAATTTAGTTTTTTATAAAGTGGCGTGCATTTACATGCTATTAATGGACTTTTGAAGTTGAAAAATATGGACTGGTTTATTGTTTGTGCTTCTATATACATGCATTTTTGTGTATGAATTTTATTTGGGATATATTATAGGGACTCAATATATGATATGTTTATAAAAAGAAATATGTGCAAAAAAATTGCTAGAAAAAAATTAACCAAAAAAAAGTTATGGACTTTTGAATGGCTTAAAATGAGCCATATTTTCATAAGTCCATATTATAATCATTTTTGGGTGGATTTCAATTTTTATTTTTTAACATGTACATTAAAAAATTGTTTAGACTGACTTATTTTCATATGGGCTTTTTAGTTCATTAACCACCATGTAATTCCCCACTAAATTAATGATGTCAAAATAGACTACCATTTTAACACTATCATATAGACTTTTAGGGAATGGAGTATTCACCAATAATGAACCACCTTAGAGTGCATACACCCCCAATTCCATCGCACATCATTCGAAAAACTTGCATTCACAACATCTATAAATGATTTCCAATTATTTTCCTTAAATGGCTTGCAATTGTATTCCCAATATTTGGTCTCCACAAGGTCTAACCAGCATAAAAAACTAACATTTATCCATGATCTCCTAGCATGTTCCTCTTTACCTACCACATCTTCTTTGCAAAACCCTAATCCTAAAGCCCTTATTTCTTCCACATCTAGTGCAAGACTATTTTTTTCTCCCCATCAAACAAATAACTTTAAAACCTATTAGGTAGATACTTCCCACACTCATAGGAAAGAAATGTGAAACTATAAAAGATGGATGAATTGCTACAAGAGCTGCTACGAGTGGGCAAGCTCCTGCAAGTGATTGCAAGGAGCATTCATGATGTGGAATGTGCAAGCATTGAGCTCTTCATGCTTTCTAGATTTTTTCGACAATCTTTGGTCTTTGGAATGTATTATCCTTTTTGGACTTTCTGGGCTTTCTATGGGCGCTAATCCTAAACCATTTTTCACAGCCACAGTAAGTTGCACATTTTGTTTTAGTCATAAGGTAAGAAACCATTTTTCCCCCTTGCGCTATTTATCATGCTCACGGTCAAGCTAATGCAACGCCATCGCGAAGCTATCAGGAGGTTCGCTTCCTTGCGATCGTCGCGCTGACAAGCTAACAAAAGGTGTATTAGCCCACTTTGGCCTTGTTATTGTGTCATGGCTAATAATGGTTGCTGTGCTGCTGGCTGTTGGTTCAATCTGGCCCTCCATGGGGGGACCTGTAAAGACAAATTCAAGGCTCTTCTTCTTCATGTATGTTTTCAACAAGAAGCAGCTCAATAGAAGTCTAAGCAACTTAAGTGGGATCCACTTTGAGAGAGTCATCCAGAGCTTATATTCAGTATGCTGGTGGGAGGGGACAACTGGTGATTGTTGATTGGCTAAGCAACCCACCAAAAGTGGGAAACGAAATACAATTCAAGAGAAAGAGAGTCGAATTGCACAGGTACGAATGTTGGTTGTTTAGGTATCCCAGTTCTGGACCCCAGTTCTGAAACAAGTGTCGGTTATGCAAACTGCCCACGTAAGGCACCAATCACAAGGGCGGGCCCAACACCGAAGGGATTAGTACCTTCATTAGTGTGTGATTTAGTATAGATTAGTTATCCACATCTCAACTGTAACAGATGGATAGTTGAGGTATAGTAGATGGATTAGTAAGAAGCGTTATGAGGATGGAGGGGATTAGTTGGGTCATTAAGTGGATAGCTTGACAGAAAAAGATGGTTAGTACCCTAATTAGTATGTGATTAGTGGTGCAAACCTCATGGTAGTGAATGGATGGATGAATTATAGTGGATGGATTAGTAAGAAGCGTTATGAGGAGGGATGGGATTTGTCAGGTCATTCAAGGTGTGTTTACACTTGGTGTTAGGGGCTTTGATGTTGAGTTCCCTAACATCATGCTAGTCATTTAGGACTTAAACCTACTTACCATGAAGATTTTGTGTTAAGCTAACATTCACTTAACATCAAGTTATCACCGATTTAACATTGCATGCCACCTAGGATGCCACCTAGACTTTTATTTTACACTCACTTAACATCCAGTGTGAATGCACCTTAAGTGGAAAGAATTAGAGAAAATATGCAGATAATTTAGTGCCCTAATCAGTATGTGATTAGTGGCGCTCATCTCGACCAACGGTCATGGATGGATAGTTGAATGAAAGCGGATGGATTAGTTGAGAAGCATTATGAGGGGATTAGTGGAGTCAGTAAGTGGGTAGCTTTACAGAAAAAGATAATTAGTACCCTAATTAGTATATAATTAGTGACGCAAATCTGAACGGTCGTGGATGGATAATTGAATTATAGTGGATGGATTAGTAAGATGCGTTATGAGGAGGGAGAGGATTAGTTGGTTGATTCAGTCAAGAACTTTACAGAAATACATAATTAGTAAGTAGGATTAGCGTTAAACGCGTTGTGTGTGTGTGTCTGTGTTTTTGCGAGAGTGTGGGCCGCGCGCAGGTGGAGAAAATTGCGTCGCCGTGGCGTTGCTATTGCTATTGGCGTCGTCGTTGGTGTTTCTGTTTTTGGGGGTGAGAGTGTCTTGTTGCGCAAGCATTTGTCTCTCTTGCGAAAACTCCTGTTTCAAAGGTACAAGGGGGAGGAGCAGCAATAGTGCCGATTAACAATGGCCTCTAACAGAACTGGAGATGGCTCTAAGGCTGTGCGATTCTCGGAGACGGAAGCCAGGGGGGTTGATGAAGAAAGGGGGGGAGGAGGAGGAGGAGGAGGAGGAGGAGGAGGAAAAAGAGAGGGGCAAGAAAGATACGAGCCTCTTCCGGTTATGGGTGGGATCAAGGAGAAGGGGTTCTCCTCTGGTTCCGTATCATCCGCTCCGGTTTCCCTCCCAAATCCCAGTGTTACCGCATTTCCTGTGGCTCGCCATCGATCCCAAGGGCCGGTAAAGCTTCTTCTTCATTTGTATGTGTTTCTGTAATCTTCTGTTATTGATGAGATGTTGCTTCCGGCCCCTCCTCCCTCGCACGCTCCCTCTTTGCGACACTCCTACTTCCCATGGGGTGCTTCACATGTGTCTGCGTCTGCGGATTTTTTTGGCTGCATATTTCTCAATTAAAAATGTATTTTGGGGTAAAGCATGGAATGTTTCTCAGTAGATTGGAGAGAGAGAGAGAGTACGTATTCTCGCAGGGTTTATGGTTGCTTCAGTTTTCTCGCTTGGATTAGGGTTTTAGTAGTCGTCAATTGCTGAGTCCTCGAGGTTTATGACTTTTGCAGCATTGGTTACCTGTCAAGAAAGATGAGTCTGTGGTGATGTCCAAAAGCGATGGGGAAGAATTGGGGACAGAAGCACTTTCTGCTTTGGCACAGCCCCTGGTGGGAAAGAAGAAAGCGGTGTTCTCAGCAAGTAGGTGGAAGATGAAGAAGAGCTCTGATTCTGCCCAAGAGATTATTAAGGGAGTTCCAAATGCAGGTGGCACCTTGGACAAGCTACATGAAGTGGTTCCAATTGACACTGAGGCACCTTTGGATTATTATGCAGGTGCACCAGCAGCTCAGGCAAGAAACAATGTAGCTGCCAGTCCAAGTGAGATTGGTCAAAGTCAGGCAGTCCTATCAGGTGGAAAATCTGATGATGCAGAGGCAATTGATGCAGAGAATAGGGCTGCCATTGCTGCCATGTCTGCTGCCGAGGTGGTGGAGGCACAAACAGAATTAATGCAGCGCTTGAAACCAGAAGTGTTGGAAATGCTGAGAAGGAGGGGGCTGAAGAAACTGAGCAACTCGCATGCGGAACATAGCAGAAGTGACCAGTTCTCATTGACTGGAAAAAAACTGGGACATAGTAATGATGCCCAGCCTGTAGAGTCAGTGAAGACTGGAAGCAATGAAACATCTGCTCAGCCTATAGAGTCAGTGAAGACTGGAAGTAATGCAACATCTGCCCAGCCTGTAGAGTCAGTGAAGACGGGAAGCAATGAAACATCTGCCCAGCCTACAGAGTCAGTGAAGACCGGAAGCAATGAAACATCTGTCCTCTCACAGGAGCTTCCTGTAGTAGAACAAAATGTGGGAAGTATTGTAGCAGGCAAGTATTGGACAGAGAGAGTGGAGGCTGTGAGGCTGCATAAGTTTGATCTGGAAGGCAATCTTTTGGGTATTGATCATGCAGGTACACAGATGTCACACAGTAATCTTCTCATATCTTGGCTTTCTTTCCATTCCTTCTGGTTTTGGATGCTTGTCAGTAGACCAATTGAACCAATCTTTTTCTGCTTCTTTATATCTTGCACAACCTCTGATTTTTGTTTGATAACTGTAAGCAGATGACACTTCCTCTGTTGTAACATTGAGTGAGCAAAGCATTGCTGAGCGTGATTATCTGCGATCAGAAGGAAATCCTGCTGCAATAGGCTATAGTCTGAAGGAGGCAACAGATCTTATTCGGAGCACAGTATGTGAGCCCTTGTCATATGTTTGGCTGTGTTATTGTCTTCCTTGCCATCTATCACTAGAATTGCATTAATCCCAAACTGATATGGTCCAATTGTTGTGTGCTTTGCAGTTTCCAGGGCACCGAGTGTTTGCCCTACGGCTGATTGCAGCTGTGCTGAACAAGGCCATCATGGGAATTCAAACCCCAAACCTGAACTCTTCTTCCAGAACTCCAACTGTAGGAGAACACAAAGAAGTGGATTGGCAGGCTGTGTGGGCTTATGCTCTTGGTCCAGAGCCACAGCTAGTCTTAACACTCAGGCATGATCTGCTTCTCACACACTATCACAGTTGCTGGGTATGTATTTGCAGGATAATGATACTGTTTGCTAACTTGGTCCAAGTGCCTTGTGGGTGCAGACTTGCATTGGATGACAAGCATACGACTGTGGTCGTAGCTTGTTCCAAAGCTCTACAGGCAATCCTGAGCTACTCTGCTAATGAGGCCATTTCTGATCTCCATGAGGTTCTCACCATTCCATGGTGTGATTCTGGATCACTAATACATTTCATAGACAATTAGGCAATTTTTTTGCATTTTTGAGAACTTCAACTGGGATATCAAAGAATGAATTGCTAAAAGTCTGCATTCACTTTTGGTGAGTTTGACAGGCATTTTGGCCTGGCAATACATCAGCATTTACGGCACCCATCTTTCGAAGACACACAAAGCCCAGTGAGGGTTTTCTTGGAGGCGGTCATTGGAAGTACAATGTCAAAACACATGAGATGTTTCCGTTCTCAGAAAGGGCCAGTTCCAAAGCAGATGATGATGATGATGATGGGAAAGATACAGTTGGAGATGATGGTACAGTTGCAAGCAAAGATGTTGCTGCTGGTTTTATACGTATGGGCATCCTGCCCAGGATTCGGTTCATTCTTGAGGTCTTTTATTTCCTGCCTTTCTAGTGTTTTAGCAAGTTTCAAAGTAAACAAAATCACTGCTGCATATCATTTGCTCTAGGAATGTCATAGCATTGTTGCAATAATGAACATGTTACTGTTTCAGTTTTTCTGAGTACTGCTTGAAGAATTTGATGCAGGTGGAGAAGATTGCAGGAGCTAATGAGCCACTGCTGAGTGTGGTGATAGCACTTGCATGCCATTCCCCTGCAGCTGCTAATGCGGTCGTGAAGTGTCCCAGGCTGATGGATTCCATCGTCCAGCAATTCTTTCTTATGGATGATGACTTGGATGCTGAGGTTGGTCCTTTGCGTCCTGCTCATACCAAGGCCATCCAACTTCTCAAGGTCTGGCTTTTCTCCCTTAGGGTTTACAAAATTTTGCGGACACTAAAAAGACACTTTTTGGAGACTTAACTGTGCATAGGCTTGGAGTCCTTGTTCTGTTTTTGACAAAGTCATGACTGACGGAATGTGCAGGTATTGCTACAGGCAAGTCGGATGAATTGCATTCTGTTTGCAGAGTCAGGAGCTCTGCAAGTGGCACAATGTGAACTTTACAAACAGGGATACCCAATGCAGTTGCATCGGTTGCATCCAAGGCCTGGTGAGGAATCTTTTGAAGGAGTTCGCTCAACAATAATCGAGTCACTCCGTCTATGGCGAGTGTGCATACACTATCGGATGGGCATTTCCTTATTTTCAGACATTTATCCTGCCTTGTGTTTCTGGCTTGCCCCCCTATCAGCAGAAGAGATTGCCAGCAACAACAAAGAGGATGCATTGTACCTGGCCCAGGAGTCATACATGTTGCTTGAAAGCCTGGCCCAAACTCTTCCAAGGCTGCACTTTCAGGAGGCAAGCATGTCTGATAATGAAACGGAGGAAAGCATTTGTCTCAACTGGACATGGCAGGTAGCTATCCCCTTGGTTGGGACAGCAATCAGGTGGTTGTCAGCTGACCGTGTATCTGCTGTGACTGAACAACTAGTTAGTGCTGCATATGGAGATGAACAATTGTTGACCAGAGAAGATGGCAGTAGGACAAAACTGGTTGGAATGCTGGCATCATTGTTTCATTTTCTTGCCACGGTCAGTGAAAAGATTCTTGGGAATGATAACAAAGAAGGGAGCATTACTAATTCTCCCACACCATGGTTGCCCACCTTCATCCCTCGACTTGGACTCCTTTTAGCATCAAATCAGATCCTTAATTACAGAAGCTGGGCTTCAGAAGCTGCACAATTTGGCAGTGAGAAGAGTACCCTCTTTGCAAGTTTGTGTGCTATCATACGTAGGGGAGATTATGAAATGTCTTTGGCTGCAACTAGCTGCCTGCATGGTCTGGTGCGACTACTGAACATACTGGACCGAGTAATTGGAAGTTCAAAACCAGAGAGTGCTCTACAAACAAATGTGGGTGACAGCTCTGAAGACCAACAAATTTTGTTTCATGGTTTAGTGGCCTCAGGTATTGTTGAGTTGAGAGGCTTGCTTGCCCTTGTGGGTAAGGAAGTGATGATGAATGGTCATATCTTACAATCTTGTGAGGAAAATGGGAGGGGAGGTCCAGCCCCTGGTCTGGGATTGGGCTGGGGTTCTGTCGGAGGAGGAGCTTGGTCCAAAGAGGTTCTTGTTGCCCAGGCTAGTGCCAGGCTTGTGGCAGAGTTACTGGAGGTTTTACCCCCAAGTAGTGGAAGTATTTCTCAGGCTTTTGATCATGAAATGAGAAGAGAGAATTCCTTGACTTCAGACTTGATGTGGAGAATCAGCTGTGGCTTTGGAATTGCTGCAATTTCTGATCCTAAGAATGGTGATTTGGTAGAGAAATCGTACTCAAAATTCCTGCTGCACCCCAATGTGCTGGAGTGCTTGTTCCAAAACATGGAATGCATATTGAAGGGCAGGGACATAGCCAAGGTCAGCAGCAGTTGGATGAAGAAGAACTTAGATTTGAGCTCCAAATTAGACCCTAAACTGGTGCAAAAGCTTCTGTTGAAGAACTTCAGGGAGATGTGGACATCACCAAAGCTGCCGAAACCCTCCAAAAGAAAAGATGATGGAAATCCAAAATTGTCCAAACAGCAAAAATCAGGTCGTGCTCCTTCAATACTTGCAACAGTGTGTGAGGAGGCAGGGAGTGATTCTTGTTATGTAACAAACTCTTTGATGAGAGAGTGGGCAAGGCAGAGGCTGCCATTGCCAACACATTGGTTTCTCAGCCCCATGGCAACCAACATATCTCAGTTTCTTGATGGTTCTGAAGGAGATGTCTTGGCAGGTGGGAAAGTTTCAGTTGTTGTGCAAGAAAAGCTCGAGATGGAGCAGGTTGTGAAAGCTGGTATTTTATGGCTTTTGAGCTTGGAAGCTCTAAATCAGACAAGGGAGGACAGTGAAAGTACCTTCATTGCAACAGTACCATTGATAAGAAAACTGCATGCATTATCAACTGTGTTTGTTCTGGGGGGTGATGTGTTTTTGCATGAAGATGTCCAGGAAATGGTGGGAACTTTGCAAGAGTTCTATGGGCATCAGCTTGATAGCTGGCAAACAAATAAACACACAAAATCTGATGAGTGGAGATCAGACATGGGAATCATGCCTCTGGATTTTGACCACATTGATGGCACCTATTCCACATTTGCAGAAACTTTGTCAGAGCAGTTTGGTGCCTCTTCATATGGTGATTTAGTGTTTGCTCGCCAGGTAGCTATCTATTTGCGGCAGGGTGTGCCTGACTCTGTGCGACTTGCTATATGGCGTGGATTGGCAGATGCACATGTTCTCAAGTTACTTCCTCCTGTGATTCAGTGCTGTGGACAGCAATGGGGTTACCTGTACCCCTTTGAGGTAAATTCACATATCACTTTCAAAGTGAGTCTATGTTGTATGTGGAAGGTTGATTCTCAGAAATCTGACAGTCAGGTAGCAAAGTAATTTTGGGCTATTGAGTCGCTCATAAAAGTGTTGGCTTTGTCATCTCACATTGCAGAGAAACAACCAGATGGTTGAGGTATATGTGTCTGCATGGACATCAGGAGCATATGATGCTGCAATTGCACAACACTCCATGTCATTTGCATTGGCATTGCATCACATTTTTGGGTATATCTTTGTACAAGGAGATATTGTAAAGGAAAAACTTGCAGTTGATAAGGTGATCAGAACTCTGGTTCGAAGCTCAATGCGAAAGTCGCGGCAGCAGGTAATTATTTGTTGGGAGAATGTCAAGAGGTTCTTCTCTGTTCCTTAGGTTCTCTTTGCTTCCTTCTGTAGAAGGAGATTACTCTTGTGACATATTTTTTCATTGGTGCAGAGTATGTTGAAGCAGCTTCTAGAGTATCAACCTCCCACACCAACAAAGGAAATATCAGAATTGAGCACTGAAGAGCTTGATGAAAGAGTAAGGTTACTGTCAACAGCCTGTAAAGGTGATCTCTCACTTGTGGCTCAAGTAGAACGCTTGTGGCATATGACAACTACAGCAAGATAACAATGCAGAACCAGTTGTAGTATACCTTTGTCTGATGTGTAACCTATGCTGAGTGTAAAAATATCATCTCTTATTCTCATCCAGGTGCAGGGCAGCATTGATACTGCTGCACCACAAAGGGACATAGTGAACAGTTAGAAATGCAGGTGATAAAACATGAATGCAGCTCGCTGTGACTGTGCACCTGGCAGGTCAGAAGTTGCATTTCAAGGATATGGTCAGAAGTTAGTGTACTCAGCCCCTGCAGAGAAGTTTTCAATCACACCCAACTGTTGATATAGCAGCACCTGGTGTCAGAGACAATGTTATTGTGCCGTGTGGTTATGGCAGCAAAATCTTCACCATCTTGGTGCTGCCAAGGCTGTGTCCTGCTGCCCAGAAGTGCACCATGTCTGTACAATCCATGTCCAGAAATCTATGTGGAGGAAATGCAGTGGGTGGTCCTTGAAGAAAGGAGGATGGACTTTAAAAAGTTCTTCAAAACAGAAACAGCTGAGCTTGCAGATTTTGGAATAATTGCTGCTTCTATTCCATCTCTCCCTCATGTCTCTTCCTCGATGGTTCATGGAGGTTATGGGTACCTTATGTGCAAATTCTGAGACTGATTTCCTTTTTCATGGTGATAGATATCTCACTTTTTTCAAGCTGAAAACCATTGCAGCTTGAATCCGACGATGTCTACTTCCCAGCTCTGACTGCACACAAAGAGAAGTTAGACATTTGCTTCAGATTCAGCAACAAATGGTGCACACTTGCAATTCAAGTTCACAAAAGTTTCATTCTCTGTGCCTCAAGATTGCCTCCAAGCTTAACATTTTTTCCCCTTGTGGTTTCCTTTGCACCTACCTATCTGTTGAAGCACCTGAGGAAGGTCAGTCAGGCATGTGAAGAAGTTGTGGCACAAAGCGCTGTCTACTTGCAGACTTTCTGGGATGGTGCTTTCGATGGTGTTTGAGCTTCATGGCCACATCATTAAAAGCATTGCAAGAGTATTTCATTCAGTGTCTTTTGCTGCCACTCTGTCTCCGATTATTCCTCTCTTGCCATTTGTTAAAGAGAAACCAAAACCAGGACTCTGCCGATTTCCTGATCCAAGAAATTCATGTCTCACAGCGTGTTTGCGAAGTCAACGCGCGTGTCTTACGGGCTGGGATTGACGAGAAATTCAATCAGCATGTGTCGTGAGTTTGTAAGAACTGAAAGAACGTGAAAGAACGTGCAGAAAAGAAAGACTCAGCAGACTCCTGAAGACTCTCCAGAGAAAGAGTTGGTTTTGTTTCCATAGTCTTTTTTTCGCTTTCATGGCGTGTGAGACGGTAGCTGGGACGTCTCTCTGCCGCGCATTTGTACTCGCGGTAAAATGTTTGAAAACCCCTTACCAAGTGCAAAGCTTCTTCTACAGAAAAACATCTTCCTGTCTCTCTGCGAAAATGCCATCTTCAAAAGTAGAGCGGTTTCCATTTTGCCTCAAAAAAAATGCGAAGTCCTCCTCGATCACAAAATTGCCTACCTATAACTGGATGTGATCCACCATTGCATCTGTAGACACTTTCAGTCAAGCTATGGCTGTTAGCAACGACCTGCAGAGAGGCGTCATATAGCAACAAGGCTTGTGGACTTTCATGAGCTTTTATCACCTTCTTAGTTACCATTGCAATTCTTTGCTTGAGGGACTCTCGCACTTGTGCAGGTCTTTGCGGTTGCTGTATGGGGTTGGATCTTTGTGAATCGCTCATTGCATGAACTTGATGTGGGAGTAAGGTATGATTGATTTTCTTTCTCAATTTTATGACCCCACATCACTGGAACTGCTGCTCGCATTCTTGCAATCTGCTAGCATGCATGTTGGCAGCTAGATCTGATTTTCTTCTTCCAAGACCCTTGTTGTGCCACTGCCTTTGTTGGTGGAAAAACGTTCTTTGCTGAACTTCCACTTCTGCAGAAATACAGGTGTGTGCCCTCTTTTGGAGGACCCGACAGTAATACCACAAGAATGGGTAGGATTGTGCATCCTTCCAACTCTCTTACTGTTTTGACAAAAAAATTCATTCTTGTGGGCAATAATATATGCAGCTCAAATGAGAATTCATTTCCCCCTCTGCTGTTGTCTGTTTCTTAAGGTTCTGTCATCTTGTGTTGAATTATGCTCTCAAATGCAGATTTCAATAATTTTCACTATGTTTGCAGGTTGAATTCCCATCAGTGTTTGAACCTCCAGGAAAGTATATCACATTAATATTGCCGGCATTCAATGAGAAGACCAGAATCCGTGTTACTTTGGATGATATGTTAAGGTATGTTTCTGCTCCTGGATTGCAGAAATTTTGACCTCCAGTAGTAGCTCACTATCTCCTGCGAACTGAAATTCTTCTGCTCAATGATTTTGCACATTAATGATATTGTGGTGCAGAGTGAATAACCAAGTCAATGCAAACCATACAACTGAGATCAGAATGCTTCAATCGAAAGCTTTAATCTTTGGTTAGGGCAGAATTAAAACTTCATGGTCTGGTGGAACATTTCTGAATGCAGTTATCTTCAGGAGAGAGCCCAAAAAGATGCATCCTTCACTTTTGAGGTGCCTACTTTCTACATGAGATGTATTGGTTTGCAAGGACTAGCTTCGAGTTTGCTGCTACTTAAGGGATCATGGTTGAAGGTCTTGAGTTGCCTTAGTAACAACACACTGATGATGTGTTGTGAGGTGAACTGATTTGTGATAGTAGTTCAGATTAATAATACTTCCAACACACTTGAAGAAACAAGTATTGAATGTGTTTGTGTGGGTGGGTGAAGATTATAATTGTGGATGATGGCAGTACAGACAACACAGTGAAGATTGCAAATGAGTATGTGAGCAAATATGGTGTGGAGGTGTTACGGGTGCTTAAACTGGGTACTAATCAAGGCAAAGGAGCTGCTGTGCGTAAGGTACACATTGGATATGAAGATGCGCACCACAAGTTGTGTTTTCTGGCAAGGAAGCATGTTTGTGTCCCAACAGCTGGAAGCTTGTCACAAAAATTTCACACTGACTTCTTCTGTATTATGCGATGTGTCAAGGGAGGGGAGATAAACTTCTTTCAGGTTCAAAGAACTTAGCTGTCTGTCTGAAGGTCATCACAGGCAGTGTTCAATGCTCAGATGCAAGGCCTCCTGCTTGTTCGAGTCCTTCATCTGTTACTCACATGAGAAAGTATGGATGCAGGGGATGCTGTGCTCCCGGGGTCAGCTACTCTTGATGCTAGACTCTGATGGAGCAACCAAATTTTCTGACCTTGAAAAGCTTGAATATCAGGTGTGCGACCTAAATTCTCTGTGTTCTGCACAAAAGAACTCTTGAACTTTCCAAGATTTCACAATGTAAGTGAAACTTCCTGTAAAATATTGCAGTGCAGAATCCAAAGCCCTATCAATTCCTGACCATGAAAGAAGAGGGAGCTCATTTGCAAGGTTTGACCATTAGAAGAGAGCTTGCCATGATCAAGGTTGCAACCTTGAGTCATGCATGTGTGATGCTTGGTGGATGGTTGGAACAGATGCAAAGGAGCATGATAGACCAAATGGCATCTGTGGTTGATACCCCAATGGCTGTGTGGGGTTCTCGAGCTCATCTAGAGAAGCAAGCCCTAGCCACAGTATGTTTCTCTCAGCTTCTATATCACTTTTAGGTCCATGTAGCTTCATATTCATGTAGGTCACAAGGATAGCTACATTCGATGAGCCCTTCCTCCATCACAATGTGCATCCTTGATGCTTTGTGAAGTGCAGATGATCTCATCCTCAATAGAAGATGACACAGACTGACATTGTCGCTGAACATTTGGATTTGTATGGTGCAGCGCAAGTGGTATCGTAACCTATTGATGAAGGGTTTTCACCTCTTTGTGCGTATGGTTGCTGGTGGGGGTATTCGAGATACTCAGGTCTGACTTACCCACACTTCTCCATTATGATGAATTCTGATGAGATGCATTTTGTCAATGGATTGCATCAGTGCTGATCTCTGTAGAGTGGCAGAGTTCTTAAGAACTGACATCATCACTGATATAGAGAGATTGTCATGCTTTTCATGGCTGATGGACAGTGTGGCTTTAAAATGTTTACCCGTGCTGCTGCCCAGAAACTCTTTCAAAACATGCGACTTACAAGGTAGGCTTCCTGCTCAAGAGTTCAGAGGTGGAGACTTTGAATAGACAAACTCTAATCAGCATATCACATGTTGCATTTGCTGTATTACAAGGGAAGTAATGTCCAAGAAACAAGATGGGACATGCACACTGAACCATCTTCCTTAATTGTGTGTGGCCAGCTTGCCTGCCAGTCTCTTACTTTGAGAAGTGGCCTCCTACAGCTATTTCTTTTGACAGTGAAGGGATGGATTGGGTGCTCTACCTGCAGGTGGTGCTTTGATGTGGAGCTGCTTTATCTATGTAACAGGTTACACTTCCCAGTGCATGAAGTGGCTGTGACATGGACAGAAATCCCAGGCTCTAAAATAAATCTCCTCAGCATTGCTCACATGCTTTTGGAGCTTCTTTTCGTCCACTTAGGCTATGGTCTCCACAATTGGGAAGTTCACACCAGTCTTGTGCAAGCTTGATGGCAAAACAGAGTTCCAGTACCAGCTGCAGCTGCAAGCAGGAACTTTTCAACATAACAAGTCAGTGGACAAGTCAGTGGGCCGATCAACACACATTTTACATCTCTCAAAAACCAATTAACACAAATCAGGTTAAACTTTTGAAGTAATATCAATGCATTGAGTTTGCATGAGATTTCTCTGTTCACCTACACTGCAAATTGCAAGTCTGTATAGGTCTCATCTCTATTTGAAGTATTCAAACCTCTATAGAGAACTCTGGTCCTCCATCCCTTCAAACTCTTGCATCCCTTCATACATAAGTTGCAATTTCAAAGCTATCTGTTAGACACTAATTGGAACTGACATGGCTCTCTGAAGCTACAGATTGGGGGGCTGGTTTCTAGCATGTTTCAATGACAACTCATGACAAATAACAATGAGGTGATAAAACTATCACAACAGAATCTATTTACTCTGATTACCCTGCAAATTGGAACATGTTTGTTGTGACACAAAGAAAAAACACATACATCTAAAAGCAATAGCATGAAAACCAAGACCAACAATTCAAACTGTTGTCAAAAAACTTTGTACCTTATAAATTTGATGTCATCTTACATGATATGAACTGAACAAATACTATGGTGGCATCACCATGTCAATGCAATTAGTGAGCATTTCAGACCAGTATTAAGCACTTGTCTGTTTATTGCTCTTGCTACTGCAAGCTTAATTATCAAAACTGTAAGGAACTAGCTGATTACAGGTAAGTGTAATCAGAATTGCCAATTCTGAAAGCAAGTGATCAATCTATGTTTCTGCGATTGGGGTAACATAGAGGTGTGCCCAGGTTGAGCAACAGCTTTGAAAAGCTTTCATTTAATCACATACTATCATGAAATCATCTGTACAACAGTTTTTACTCCTCATTGGTTGTAAAAGTGAGCACATCAGGAAACATTGAGCTCCAGGGCTGAGCACTAACCAAAGCTCCCAAGTCTCATATTCCCTTGTTGATACATCTTACTTGCACAGCTTGGCACAGACTACCTTAGCAATCGCCAGGCAAGCTGTCAAACCTGGAGACTCAATCCCATACAACTGCACCAGGCCTGGAACTCCATGGCTATCTTCTCCCTTGACATTCCACAATTAAAAAACACCACAAAGCACAATCAAAATGTCAACAACCCACTGGATTTTTGCTCCATACCTAGAAAATCCTGAACATCCTTGTGCATCAAGAACTAAAATATTTTGTACTTTGATAGGGGACCTTTTTAAAACCCAGTAAGTCCTATGTGGGCAGGACATGCATGTGTACCTCGGAACATACTTTTCACTACTTTTGTACTGGGAAGTAAGAATGACCTGTATCAGAAAGTCAGCCGTCAGTTCACCAGAACCAGACAGTTTTGGACGAATTCCTGCATAATCAGGTTGCAACGCACGATCAGGCAATGATGGATAATACTTGCGAATCTCAGAATAAAATTTATCCATTCTTCGAGGCTCCACTGTATAGTCAAACCTGCATATACAAGCAGATGTCATTCAATGAAAATAATTTGTCATCCCCCTCCCTCCCTCCCTTCTCATAAACATACAAATCACTGTTTTTTCCTTCCTTCATTTCTCAGGTATGCTAAACCCACTGTACCAGACATATTTTGGGCTAGTAACAACTGGCAAACATGCCTCAAAACAGCTATCTTCCTCTCCTTATCCCACTCTTCTACTGGCTCAATGACCATAAAGCAACAGCAATCACCATCCTATGAGTAGACTCTTTCTCTCTCTTCTACTTGCTTTATACCAAATCCACACAGGGCCAGACACCACAGAGGCTCTTATCCTTCTCCTCTTGATCTAATACTCCACTTTCAGAGGCATAAAATCTTTGTGCAAATAGTGCTGATGTAACCTTAATATGCTAATTTGATCCAGAGAAGGAAGACATAATAGAAACAAGTAGAGAGATCAGCTTACTGTGTCATGATGGTGATATTATCCCCAAGGTTTGGGAGCCACTCCACATCAGGACCAAACTTGATCTGACCACTAAGATCCATAGTCACATGGCAGCCTAGCCCTCCATCCTCAGGGACTGGGTAAATCAAGTGTGAAAAAGGAGATTTCACTCCTGATAAGCTGAAGTAACAACCCCGTGCATAGTGACTCTTAGGAATTGTGCTTGCAGACAAGCCCTTCAAACTTCTTGCAACTGACTGGGCATGAAGCCCTGTTGAATTTATGACCATATTTGCACACAATACCACTTGTGTGGTTTCTCCTGCACAAAGCATCCAATAGTTCCAAATGTTCGGACTTCTGAATTTTGAATCAGGAAAAGGTCAACAGACATACAATTCAATTCACAAGACAGGTGATCATTTCCTTGAAGCATGAGAAAAGAGAAAATTGATACATATAATTCTAGCCTGAACTCTTCACTTCCAATTCTCTTGTGCTATGACTCTTACTAGCCTTCCACATACAACAGGTTACAATGTGCAATGTATGAAACACTTTAAAAAAAGAAACCAATTATCATGCACATAGAGCTTCAGGGGCTAGTCTTTTTGCAACATTACAAGGGTGGACCTGTGCTTGAAACAAATTTAGATAGCATGCAAAACAGCTTCTTGTATTTGGTCCTTTAGGTTTGCATTGATAGGGGCAACAAACCAGCTGTAAGATCTGCTGTACTGCCAGCATAAATCTCAATGTTCAGGTTGCTGATGGCACCACCAATCATTGAAGTATTAAAAGCAAAACTGGCTCCATGCTCTTCTGCATCTGCCTGCCAAACCAGCAATTCCCTGTATCTGTCAATAAGCAACCTTGAAACAAACGAAAGTGGATCCTACCCATTGTTCTTAGATTGCAAGCACCAGTAAATACTCTCACGAGTGTTGAGAAATCTCCATACTGGTGATTAAAGGTGATCAGAACCAGGTGAAAATTCCACTTAATTCAAAAAGAAACTCCAGATAAGGACTAAGAAACAGGGAAGAAGAAAAACATTGAAGGAAAGGACTAGTTTGAAATGAACTATAAAACTAGCAGTATACACAGCAGTGGCAGTCTCATACTTGTTCATTGACCATAAACAGTAAAATGCTGTGATAGCAACTTTTCTATCACAACTTGCTTAATAACTTCATCAGCTCCCTACAGTGGGTATTGGCCCATGTAACCACTAGCCTGTACACTGAGTTTCTGTCACAAATCCAGAAGTAACCAGAAAGATGAAGCCATGATACTGGCTGGCACCCTGTTCAAAGGGAAAGACAGAAGGAAACTATCAAATAACAAAAGAGGAGGAGGCACATAAAGGAAGAAAGACCAGAATTATGGCAGACAAAAGGGAGAAGACAAACAAAGACAAATTGGGCTTAAAAACACTCTTCACTTTACAAGACTCTGTACAAAATCATTTGAAAAACGCTGAGGACTGAAAGTCCAAAAATATATATCTCTTTTATTGAGCAAACCTCTGGTCCTCTTTCAGACAATATTAAGAGGGTGGCCTTTATTCTTCTGAAGGACAATGGGGCTGACCCATCTGAGAACTGAAGAAAACCTTAGAATATATATATCTTTCATAAGAATAGAGAAATCTCCACTCTCACGATGAAGAAGAAACAGCAAGGCTAACACTTCCTCAGGAAGCCACAGAAAGAACCAAACAAGGGGAGACAAAAAACAAACAAAAAACGAAAACACACACCAGTATGAACAAAAGTGCC
>Ga0116229_10003033_pt1 | contig 27558 bp, 24 predicted proteins | sample S1TSphgellanicum_3_FD_87313 | JGI IMG/M metagenome (GOLD analysis project Ga0116229, IMG submission 87313) | Host-associated microbial communities from peat moss isolated from Minnesota, USA - S1T2_Fc - Sphagnum magellanicum MG | ecosystem: Host-associated > Plants > Peat moss > Unclassified...
AACTTAATAGATATATTGGTAATTGCAATGATCAGATTGCCCAGAAAAACAATTTTGCCAATAATAATAATATGCTGGATGCCAAAGGTATTATTATGATGCATGTGAAAATTGGCTGCACCACAAACCCTAACCATTATGAACAGGGAGGGTGGTCTGGTCTGAATACTGGAACTTATCAACATACGAAAACAAAGAAATAATTTTCAACAGATTGATACCTACTAAATAAGTAATTTACTACTTATTTACAAGTTGAACAACGTTGGGGTATATTTGCCATCTCTGGTCTATTCCCATGGTCAGCTGTATATTGTTATCTCACGGGTCACAAGCACTGCAAACATCAAGATTTTTAGTGGGCAGGGTCCCGATGGATACATGCGGAATGTTGTATATAAAGAGGTTTTGAAAATGTAGTTTGTAATTGTAATTTTGTAATATGTATCGTCAAATACACACACCTGTGCATTAGGCACGGGGTTCAAACTAGTTTGTCTTAAAAGAATAGACTTTGGGATCAAACCCCAACCCTTTGGGTGCTACTATGCATCATGCAATATTTTTATACTTGGAATTGGTATTGCAATGCTGGTGCAACATCAACTACATAGGTATTGCAAAACAAATCTTCGCCTACAAAAATCAAAATCATGGGAACAAAGTTCTGACACCATTCCACCGTCATCTTATGTCCTAGTGTTTTCATAATTGTCAAGTGAACGACATCCACAATTGTGACCCTGATGACCATTAATGAACCCTATACACAGTTCACTTATGAACCAATTTCGATTCCCCATCATAACCCAATTTCTTTTTCATGATCAAAATTCAATACATTTGTCAGAATTGTCAGTTCCGCCCTGGAACTGGACACAGAAAATTGTCACAATTTTGGCCACAATGAACTAGCACCCACACTAGCACACCATGAAAGATGAATGATAAGTGATCGAGAAACAATTTTCTGTTGGGTTCTAGTTCCCTAGCTAACCATGATCATTATTAACTAAGATGCTTTTTTCTTTTTTACATACCTACTAACTACTCACAAGCAAGCTAAGTAACTATTAGGTAGGTAGGTAGGTAGATGGTTGTGAGTATAGAAATAGTAAAAAACAACCATTACCTATGTATAAACCATCTACCTACCTACCTAATAGTTACTTATTTCCCAACCTATCTACCTATATATATATATAAGACCTATTTCCTACAAAAATGGTTACCAAGGTGAAACTAAATATTAACCCAGTTGAGGTTCATCCATAACTGAATGATAGCGGGCATCCAGTGGATGGTGCATTGGTGTGGTGCTTGGTTCACTATGGCCCTGAGTTTTGGAATCAGAATTGGAACTAAAATGGGAAACTCTACTACCAAGGCAAGGATATTATTGTGTTAAGATTCATTATAGAGTATTAGTAGCTTAAGGGATTTTTTATAGGCCCCTAGGTAATAATAATAATAATAATAATAATAGGCCTCTTATTATATGATTATTATATAATATGTTTATTATTATATTATTATAAGATTTTGGCCCCTTATGTAATAATAATAGGTCTATTTTTTATATGAGGATTTTTGAAAGATGATATATATTTTGTCTTGTGTTGAAACTTGAGATATTAGTTATTATAGAGTTATAATATATCTTGAAGGATTTTGGTTTCTTTTAGAGGATTTTTTTTAAGAAGATTATATTTTTGCATGGTGAAATATTTGAGTTTCCATAATGCTTCTTTTTCTTCTTTTGCCTTAAGATACTTTTTAATTTAAATTGCAAGGCCAAAGCATGACACACCCCTTGTCTATGTGTGGAACACGGAATCATCGGAACTGAAATATATTTTTTGAAAAAAAAAAGGGGGGGGGGGGGGGGGGGGGACTATAACCCGAGGTTAATTGGCAGTCAATTGACAGCCATGGTCTGGATTACCCTAGTACCTTGACCAGGTCAAAAGAACCAGACCAAAACTTGGTCTGAATTTCAAAATCGGAATCATCAGTAATTTTTTAAAAAATTGAAGAATTGTACATGGAACAGCATTTTGGGTTTCGATTACGGGTGGAATTGGAATTGGAATCAAGACAGTTCTTTTTATTTTTATTTTTTCTTTTTTAAGAAAAAACAAAAACCCGAGCTCCTCCATAAAAGTAAAAACCCTCCTCACATAATTGATTGATTTTGAGAATTATTTTTTAAATTTATAAAACCCTTTGGTTCCAAAGATTTCCGTGAAAATTTGGAGCTCATTTGGTTTAAGGTTTTGAATTTACCAAGCATTGAAATCAACTAAAATTAACAACTTGCCTAAATAGGGGTAGCTATGCTAATGGATCACATCGTATTTAATTCGTTGTTATTATTTAGTGTTTGCATTGAGGTGTGGGGGTGTTATTAGCGAAGCCAAAAATTGACAAGAAACATCGATAGTTCATAAAAGTAAAAGGAATCCTACCAACCAAAAAGACAAGGAAGCTAGACAAACCAACATGCAACTAAGAGGCCCACCATTTTTTTCCCTTTTGGGAGGTGGTGAGGAGCTAATTCTTTTGATCGGTTAGCAACCACCGACATGTTAGTAGTTCACTATTTAACATCATCACAAGGATCTCACAAGGTTTGCCCAAAATTGAATTGTCACAGCTTGCAGTTTTTTAAAAACCTTGGACTTGTTAGATTATTCTGTAAAATCAGGGTGCACAAGGTTCGTGAGAGTCATTTAATGCACAAGGTTCGAGAGTAATTATAGTAGTTGTACAGGTACGAGCAGTGAAAGTATACGTTGCAGCAGTGGAGGCGCTCAGGAAAAAGCGAAAGACAAGATGAAACTCAGTTTATCACCAAATTTGCTGGAAAAACTAGTTTGAGTCCCAGTTGTTTCGCTTTGTAACATTTTCTTTCCCAGTTTCGATGCCCTATTATGCTGAAACTGGCCATTGTCGCCCCCTAATCATGGGACTTTATATAGATAACTCTATTGTGTGTAGAATGTATTTAAAATTTTCACTTCAAAAGGTTACAAATGTTACAAATGGTTACCATTTCTTGAACTCCATTCAACCCACAATTACTTCCACCATTACTATTTTTTGCAGTCATTGTTGGTCTTCCCATCCAAATAACAAGTGTCTCATCACATAATTGCTTTACCTGTTAAATAACATCCATAAGGATGATAAATATTCAACATACAAAATTGGAAACACATGGTGGATAGAATGGTGAAGCCCAAGTGAATCCTTTAAGGTGCTTAAAAGTGACACGCAATATTGCTACAAATCTTCAAATATCACTCTTTCGTCTCAAAAAATGTTTGGATAGTGAAGTCCACATGACCTTATAATGTAAGATACCAAACTTTGGCTTATTTCTAGATGCATTACCATGTCTCTAGTCTCTACCTTGAAAGGCAAAGCCAATCAAAATAAATGGTGTTGATATATCTTTTTATCCAAGTCATTCATGCTCACCAATAAACCTTCACAATTCCCTTTCAAACCATTTACGTTTACAAAAAGAATTTGAGTATAAGTTATCAAATGTGTAATTATTTCTTTGAATGGAATGAAAGTTTTAAAAAAGAATGACATTCTTTGTCTCGAAGGAAATGAAAATAAAAGAAAATGTGAATGACCTCTAGTTGGATCACTTATGACACCAAACGCACAAATGCCTTAGGAAACACCCACATTATGCTAATGGAGAGTTATTTTCTATTTAAATCTATTTTATTTTTTAATGTGTGTTGTGTTGTGTTGTTATTTTCTTTTAAAAAATAAAACATGACACCCTTGACCATTCACGAATCCTCATTTGTAAAGATGTACCATGAGTTTTTATGAAAATCAATAAGGAATATGCATGTTAAATTCATAGACATAAAGAAAGGAAAATACAACAAGCTTGGAGGAAGAAATAAATGACGGCATTGAAACCCTCTTGAGCGATTTGTCGAGTTCATTATAAACACACAATACACAAATTTCCAATTCTATCATACCTTTCATTATTTATGCTCCTGCGGTTGATTCAACTTTTTAAATAATTGTGAAAAGAAAAGTGACAAAATGAAAAGCTCCACCAATGTTGTACAATACACATCATGTTAATCCAAATGCATCAAATCCATTTCGATGCAAGCTTGCCCTATCATCACATCAATATTGGAATTCATAAAAATACATATAACACATGATTTTATTTTATTTTTAAAACTAGAAAACAAATTTGTTATCATAGAATGAATTGAAAATTTTTAATAGAAAATTAAAGTGCTAATAAAATTATATAAATTTAAAATAAGTTTTAATATGTAACCATAAATTAAATGAATTATAAAGCGTTTACAAAAGAAACGTAACTTAACATGCAACCATAAAATTCTAATCATAAATTCATTTTTTACATTTTTAACTTTCTTTAATGCAATCATAAATCAAATGAATTAGTAAATGTTTTCTCTACATACAACCATAATATTTATAAATGAGATTGTAAAAACTCAAGATAAATTTTTAAATTTTTACCTGTGACCACAAAAAAATGAATTAATAGATAATTTCTTACATATTGATACTTTAGAAAAATAAAACTAATAAACATAATGTGTACATACAATTGTAGCATTCTACATTTGATAATAAAAAACATTGAAAATATTTTTATTTTCAATAAGCAATCATATTTTAAATGAATAAAAAGAATTGAAAACTTGTGATCATAAACAAGGTAAGCGAATAGGTAGAAAAATAGGAGGGTAAGTGAAATAAAAATGTAAATATTTTTATTTTATTGTGTTTTTTTTTAAAGGCTAAACTTTTTTTAATTCATTCCAAATTGGCACATGCATTTTAGTGTGAACACATAGGAAAAGACACTTATTTTATATCATTTGTGAGATGAGGTTCAACAAAAAAAAAAATTTTAATCTTTTAACTCCATATTCATTGCAAATTGGGTTGTAACTAATTCAAAATCTTCACACACTCTTTGTGTTTTTAATCTAAATTGTCAATTATACAACTGAATAAGTAATTATTTGATAATTATATATTTTAATTAATTATCAATAATTGATTATCAGAATTAATCATTGGAATTAGTTTTTCAAACTAATCAGTCTAATCCAAAAAATTAATTAACTAGTTATTAGATCATTAATGGGTAAAATTAAGATAAATTTTTAATAATTAATCATTTATATTCCAATTTTTTATTATTTGGGTTATTCAATAGCTAATTGTTTGAATTAATGTTTATAATTCAGATAATTAATTATTTGAGTTAAATAACTGAAAAATTATGTAATTAATTAGTCTAATTCATCTAATTTGTTAGTTAGTTATTTCAAATAATTGATTACTTGATTTTAGATAAGTTATTATCAGATGATTAATTATTGAGATTCAAATAATTAATCATTTATTATCTGAATTTTAATTCTTAATTAATTTTCTACATTAAACAACGAACTAATTATTTGAATCAAAATGATTAATTCAAATTAATAATTAATATCTCAGTATTATTAATTATTTCAGAGTAATTAATTTTTTTAAATTAATATTTGATAATTAATAAATTATTGATAAATAAATAAACCAGTATTTGCATGCTTTAGTTGTAGTGTAATTGTATGTTAGTTGATTTCAAACTTTAATTGCAAAGTAGTATGATTCCAAACTAACAAAGTTATAACCCATGACAACAATAAAAGCTAAACCTCCCACAAACCCATTAAATCTAACAAAGAATTTATTGATGAATAAATTCAAAGATCAACTAAAAAACACAATAACAATAAAACTCATGGAAAAGATGTATAACCACAAAATATTTAATAGTAATCAAACCGTTGGCCAAAAAAAAAGAGGGAAAAACACCTAAAACAAACATGCATCATACCTTTATATTACAAGACATGATGAAAATATAAATGTTAATGTTGATGCTAAAATGTTTGGGAAAGTTTAAATGAATTTGCATAAATGGGTATTTGATGCACATTACATTAGATCAATACTAGCATCATGTTATAATTTTCTACAAGGTCATTTTGTTCATTTAACCTTTTTCAAATGCACAAAAACAAATATTTTACTCACAATAGTTTTAATATTATCAATTAATATGAAGACCCATATATGAATAACATTTATATTAGGCAAAGCTTTAAGACGATCATCATCTTAGAATTGGAAAGTTCAAGAAAAAAACAAAAATAAAAAAATTAGGGTACTTAAGTGCATTACAAGAAGAAGAGGTCATATAAACTTCCCTTGAAACGAAACATGATTTGAGGATCCAAATCTCATTTTAAAAATATTGATCTCTCTAAATTTTTTGACTCTTCATGTTTGCAATGCACAATTTTAGTAGTTTCAAAAAACATATTTTAAAGAAGAAAGAAAGGAAAACCTAGTCAAAATTTAGTTAGGTTTTGTAAAATGGAGAGAAAAGAGAAAAATTCAACAAGAAAGAAGGAATCTCTCTAAGGAAAAAATGGAATTTGATGAAAAAAAAAGAGCAATTTTAACCAAATCCTTATGAAGAAGGAAAAAGAGTAGGAAATATAAACAACTTTAATTTTTTCTAGAAAAGGTTTTAAGAAAAATCATTAAATTTTTTGGACCTATTTTAGAAAATGAAAATAATTTTTATATTTTATTATATTCATTATTATTATTATTATTTAACGGAGATTTAAACATGATTTTTCATGTTAAATCTCTAACTTATTTTCAGGGTTTATGACACAAAAATGGCTCAATTTGGTTAATGAATGAGGAAAATATTGGAAATTGTTCGGTGACAGATACGTGTTCGGTGATGGGCAGCGATGCTACCCATCACCAGGGCTTGCCCAAGCTGCCAAATTTTTCAAGAGAGGGCAGGGGGCAAGGGAAAAAATAAAAAATCCCCAAGACTTTGGATGGCTCACAATAGTCCAACACTACCTAACCTATACATCCAATCCAGTGCCCCTACTTCCCCACTCCTGCCCGCCACCCAAAAAGTTCCCACCCCCACCCAACAGGGACCCACGAAAAAAAAAGAAATTAATATCTGGAAAAAGGGGCACCCCCCAAAAAAAAAACAAAAAAAAAAAAAAAAAAAAACCCTAATGGGGATGGTCCCCTCGGAAGTATCCAGAAGCGCCGTTGTCGCAGGTACAGTGACAACGGTAGTGTCGAGAACCGCAGCGCAGCGCCGCGCGACCGAGGAAGAAGCTTAGCCAGCTCCAATCTCTTCTCTTCTGTATCGCCGTTGCAGCAGAATCGACGAAGCAGAAGGTATGAAGAGGAAGAGAATTGCAAGAAGAGATTGAAGTTTATTGTACTAAAAAAAAGATTCGGCAATTTTTTTGTTTTTTGGTGGGTGATATTGTGTTGTTGGTGTTGTGAAATTCTGGGAACAGAGAAGGAACACGGGAAGAGGAGGAGGAGGAGGAGGACAACAAGAGATGGCGGCGACTGTTGTGAATGCGCAGATTTTGGGAGTGAAAGGATTCGGAAATGGTTGTGTCGTGGTTGATTCGTTAGTAGATGGGACAAGGAGAAATGGAGCAACCAGGTTTAGTAACTCTTTCTTTGGAGAAGGATTGAAGAGCGGTGGTGGTGCCAGGGGTTTTCTCGGTTGTCGTTTGCGAGTGAAATCGTCTTCTTCTTCTTCTTCGTCGCAGAGGTATGTGCGGCGTAATGGGTTGCGAGTAGTGGCGGAGAAAGTGGTGGGGATTGACCTCGGGACAACGAACTCGGCGGTGGCGGCCATGGAAGGTGGCAAGCCGACGATTGTGACAAACGCTGAGGGACAGAGGACGACACCGTCCGTTGTCGCGTACTCGAAGAACGGGGATCGTCTTGTGGGTCAGATTGCCAAGCGACAGTCTGTGGTGAACCCAGAAAACACTTTCTTCTCCGTCAAGAGATTCATCGGCCGGAAGATGAGCGAAATTGATAACGAGTCCAAGCAAGTCTCGTACCATGTCATCCGAGATAGCAATGGAAACGTGAAACTGGACTGTCCTGCCATCGGCAAGAGCTTTGCCGCTGAAGAAATCTCTGCTCAGGTGAGAATGAATGCTAGTTGTTGTTTTAGGGTTTTGTTTTTGTTGTTTTTACAGATGTTGTTGTTAGGGTTTTTTCTTTCCTCATTTTTGAATCCGCAGTCAGTTTGAGAGCAATTGGCTTTTATTTTTCTACCAAAACCCTAATTTGGCTGCAAATTCTTTCTTGGTTCCTCCCTGACTCCTCTCACTCCCTCTGCAGGTTCTTCGGAAGTTGGTAGAAGATGCCTCCAAGTTTCTGAATGACAAAGTTAATAAGGCTGTGATTACAGTGCCAGCCTACTTCAATGATTCACAGCGCACGGCCACCAAGGATGCTGGTCGGATTGCAGGTGTTGAGGTTCTGCGGATCATCAATGAGCCAACTGCTGCATCCCTAGCTTATGGTTTTGAGAAGAAGAGTAATGAGACCATTCTTGTCTTTGATCTTGGAGGTGGTACTTTTGATGTTTCAGGTAGGTACCCCATTCTTTGCCAACTTCAGTTTTTGGATTCATGAGATGATTTTCTTGAGCTTTGGAAACAGATTTCAGGTTTTGTAATTCAGTTTTGCAGCAGACCCACAAACCTCATTCAGCTGTGCAGCAGACCCACAAACCTTATTCAGCTTTGCAGCAGACCCGAAACCTCATTCAGCCTTCACAGCTGACCCAGAAACTTCATTCAGCTTTGCAGCAGGCCAAAAAACCTCTAGATATAGTGAATTGTTTGCAAACCCACCTGCCTGTCATGTTACCAGCTTGCAAGCATGCACAAGTGGGTTACTTTTGCCACTTCACAGTTATGGAAAAATTTGCTCCATTGTTGCTCATTGTTTGTCGGGTTTTGGTGGATTTTTCCCATTGACACTTATAGCTGGGGTTGATTGTGAATAACAGTATTGGAGGTTGGTGATGGAGTCTTTGAAGTGCTTTCAACCTCGGGTGACACCCATCTCGGAGGAGATGATTTTGATAAGGTATGTGGTTTTCAGGGTTCACTACAGCTGTGAATTAGGAGTTGTGTGCAAGCACACTTTTTTGTCTTTGGAAGATTTGTACGCAAGTTCTATTCAGGTTGTGTGATGTATGAGCATTTTTCCCTTTTGGCAATTGAAACGCTCTGGTGTTCTTGCAAGAAATAGTTTTGCCTAATAGAGAACTCTCATTTGTTGCAGCGTATTGTGGACTGGCTGGCAAATGATTTCAAGAAGCAAGAGGGTGTTGACCTATTGAAGGATAAGCAAGCTTTACAACGGTTGACTGAAACTGCAGAGAAAGCCAAGATGGAATTGTCATCACTGTCTCAGACCAGTATTAGGTGAGTGCCGTTGTTTGTTGGAAGTAGAAGTGGATGTTGTACAATTACATCCTGGGATTTATTCTTGTGATATTGACAGAATGCTTCTGTTTGTGCCTTGTTGGAGAAGAATTTACATTAGTGTCTGGCAGATTGTTCTTATGGTGTGTGTAAGTAAAATGCTGGGACTGAGATTGTTAGGGAGCCTCCCTGCTGATGGTTATTTTGGCTTGAATTCTTCTCTGCAGCTTGCCCTTCATTACTGCAACTGCAGATGGGCCCAAGCACATTGATACAAATTTGACACGAGCTAAGTTTGAGGAGCTGTGTTCTGATCTGCTTGATCGGTATTTTGTCTATGTACCTTTTATTATTACTATTGTGATGGTGTACATTCTTCCCAGGATTCCTCTGTTGTGAACAGTAAATTTGTTATTTGTTTGTTTGCAATACATCTGGTATGAGTACAATTGAGGTCTCCTGGTTTTTGTACTGGAGGCTTTTAAAGGAGTATATTTAAAGATATTTTGTATCCTGATGCAGTTGTCGGACTCCTGTTGAGAATGCCTTGAGGGATGCAAAGCTGTCATTTAAGGATATCAATGAGGTCATTCTTGTTGGAGGTTCCACCAGAATACCAGCTGTGCAAGAACTCGTGAAGAAGTTAACTGGGAAGGACCCTAATGTCACTGTAAATCCAGATGAAGTTGTTGCTCTAGGAGCTGCTGTTCAGGTTTGTAGTTTCACCTGCTCATTGTGCATTTATTTTTGTTGGAATTTTCTTTTTCCTATGGTATTTCTGTGCAGGCATTTTTTCTTAGATTATGGTTTTGAAGTGTAGGTTTGAGATGCTTAAGGCATCTCATGCAATATGTCCCTGTGGTTGAGCTGTTAATGGTAACCTCCAGGAGCTCAATCCTTTCCCAGAAGTAGTATTTTTTAGGCCCCCCGTGACATGTGACTAGTTCAGGGAAGGCATTCTTGACAACTTTTTTCTGTCTGGTACAGGCTGGTGTGCTGGCCGGTGAGGTCAGTGATATTGTGCTTTTGGATGTGACACCATTGTCACTTGGGTTGGAAACCTTGGGAGGTGTGATGACGAAAATCATTCCCAGGAATACTACATTGCCCACATCCAAATCAGAAGTTTTCTCCACAGCTGCTGATGGCCAAACAAGTGTTGAGATCAATGTTTTGCAAGGGGAGCGAGAATTTGTGAGGGACAACAGGTCTGTTGGAAGCTTCCGCCTAGATGGAATTCCGCCAGCTCCTAGAGGTGTGCCTCAGATTGAGGTCCGGTTTGACATTGATGCCAATGGCATCTTGTCTGTGAGTGCCCAGGACAAGGGTACTGGAAAGAAGCAAGATATCACTATCACGGGTGCCAGCACTTTGCCCAAAGATGAGGTATGTCCAGTGCTGATGGCCCTCTGAAATGTACTGTGGGGAATTCATTATATTTTCCTCTTCTGTTGAATAGTTTTCTGCATATCTTATTCTGAACTTGTTGCATGGTTTATGCCTCAAAAAATGCTCTTCTGCAGTAATGGTACTCTGGAGAAGATTCAAACTTATGAATCCATCGTCATGAAGTGTCTGCATCTTTATAATTGTGTTGTGTTGTGGGTGTTTTTGAAGGTTGAGAGAATGGTAAGGGAAGCTGAGAAGTTTGGGCAGGAGGATAAGGAAAAGAGGGAAGCAGTGGATATAAAGAATCAAGCAGACTCAACAATCTACCAAACTGAGAAGCAGTTGAAGGAGTTGGGTGAGAAGATACCAGCTGCAGTAAAGGAGAAAGTGGAAGCAAAGTTGAAGGAGGTGAAGGATGCCGTCGCAGGTGGTTCAACACAAACCATCAAGGATGCATTAGCAGCTCTCAATGAGGAAGTTATGCAAATAGGCCAATCTCTGTACAGTCAAGGAGGTGCTGGTGGGCCAGCACCTGGAGAAACTGGACCAACTGAGGGTAGTAACGGTGCTGCACCTGGAGGCGATGATGTTATCGATGCTGATTTTACAGACAGCAAGTAGATTTATGTAGGAAAAGAGATGAGTTCTAGAGTCAAAATTTAGTATATCAGAACGAACCCATTGTGCACATTGAGGATTGCAGCCAGAGTATCTAAGTGGTGCAGTGGCCTCACTAAGTCTGTTAGTAGACTAAAGACAATTTGGGATTTTACAGTTTTGAAAGTCTCCTCAGCTTGTGCACATTTGAAAGGATTGTACCATTCATGTTGGTGGATGCCAAGAAATATCCATAAAAGACTGGGCAAATGTTGAGTATCAATGTTGTAGAGAGTACTGCCTAACTTGTGAAGAGTATTTTCAGGGTTGAACTCTAGGATGTGGTCATACCTCTTTAGCCTCTTGTGAGAAAACGCCGCATTGTATCCTCCAAAGAGCTTTTAACCATCTGAAATTAATGTGCAAAAAGAGACATAGCTGAGAAAAATTTGAGAAAAATTTGGATTGGAATCATCTTTGTAAATTTCATTTTCTCTCTTTCTGTGAGGTGATTGGAGGCATCAAGGGACATACCCTTAGTGACTAACTGGCCAGACGTCAAATTGGGTTACTCTTTGAGAGCTCCACATAACTGCAGATAAATATTCTATGGCCAGAGAAAAAATTGTGTCAAACAAATAGAAGAACCATTAGTCCCAAGCAGCACCATCAGTCCCAAAAGCCTGAGGCTTTCACAGCGCATCTGACACAGGTACAAGACAGACCTGATCTGACCCATCATTCCCTCTCACAGCAAGCACACCATGACAGTAGTAGCATTCAGCATCCTCATCATGCCCCATGATAGAAAAATGCATCCTTACCCTGTAAAAGGTACTGACTGATGTACTACATAGCAAACAAAATTCAGAATGGATCTGCAACTAAAAGGATTGCAAGAATTAAGCCTTCTAGCTCTATGTACATACATGATTAAGAAATATCCTTGTGAATAGATAATTGTGTTGGGGTGATTTGCTGGCTATTTTGCAAAACTTTCAAAGAATGATCAAATGTGTGAATAACATTCTTCCACACATCACACATCAGTTCCAAGTTCAAGTCAAAATTGGTCTTCATAAGAGTTTCTCTCCCAGTTTTGGATTTGCTTCACAAATGCCTTCACCATCATCACTCGCATTCTTCATTAAATGAAGCCTTGTCAGAATAAAATCCTACAAATCCTCTGAACTGAAACCCAGTTTAATTAAATGATACCCAATTTTGCTCACTTTCCGGTTACACTCAAAATATAGTAGAGGGTCAAACTAGGACCCAAAGGCAAGTCAAGAAAAAGGGTTTCTGTTCAAAATTTGCACTTTTAATGCAGAAAGTGGGTGGTACCATCATCAGTTCAAGATATCATGAAGTTTATCTCTTCCAACTATTTGGATGAAATTCACACCTTCAGTAGTTTACTCCCTCCCTATCCAAAAAACTCATGAGCAGTTTTAGTCAAAGCTACAAACACAAATCCACACAAAAACATGGAGATATATGTGGGAAAAATATATTGTTTTGGTTGTTATCATGAGGTCACTTTGGCTTTCCTGCTGGCACTAAATGTTTAGACAAGACATGGCAGTGAGGAGGGTCGATGCGCTTGTAATAGTTTCTAATCGTGTCAGTAATGTCAAACCCAAACTTTCGGTAGAACTCGATAGCCTCGTTGTTGTTAATCTGGACATGTAAATAAACATCCAAAATGCTCTGGTCCTGCTCACACAGATCTAACACATGCTTCAATAACTTTGTGCCTGCACAACAACCACAAATGAGGAATAAAAAGATGAGTTAAATTAAAATTGTGTAGTTAGTTGTGGTTGACCTATATCTATGCATACCACATTGAAACCCTCAGCGCTAAATAAATAAATGTAAAATGGAGCTTGTACTAAGAAGAAGCAGACCTTAACAAGGAAAAACTATATGAATTTTTTTTCTACCAAAAGCCACAAAACTGAATGAGCTTACAGGAAGAATATGAAAGAAACAAATCCATCATCTACAATCTCTAAATTTGCAACAATATTCTAACACAAACCTGTGGGTACAATAGTGTTCATATTCAATCAACAAAATACTACTTGGGAGTGTAAAGTCATAGTCCTGAGATGATGATGACAAGAAGAGAATTGGTTGGCCATACCAATCCCGAGCCTCCGGTAGGGTGCAAGAACCCCCAAAGTCATGATATAGAGCTGCACCCCACCACCATCCCTCTTCTCCAATCGGCAAGCAATCGAACCGACACATATGTCATTGTAATATGCTGGAAAGTTTCAAGCAAATCCACCATTCACAATCAGCAGCCCATCCCTCATCTCCAGTCAGCAAGCAATTGACCCCGACACATAACTATGTCGCTGTAATATGCTGGAGAGTTTCAAGCAATCCACTGTTCACCATTTGCATCAAAAAAGAGAAGACCCAACAGAAAGACCCAAGAAGAAAAAACAAAACTTTTGGAATTGAGAGGATAATTTACCAAGCTTAGTGAAGTCTCCGGAGGTGAGAGCATCGGTGTAAAACTTATCTTGGTATGTGACAGGGAAGATGGCACAGTTGAGCTTCTTCAGCTGCATCACATTCTTGTCACGAACTGTGTCCAGAGATACTTGCAAATCATGTTCACCCATTCAGCCTGCATGCATGCAATGCATACAATGTGAGAGAAGAAGAAGCTGCAGCATTCAGTAACTACTTAAGGTTTTCACCTCTGGTGGTGGGTGGCCTGGGAAGAAAGGGAAAAAAAAGGGGCTAGAATGAATGACCCTAGATCTGCTCTGCCGTTGTAGACAGACTGAATGCACAGATTCTTCAATGGTACTACTACTAGCAAGCAACAAAAGCAAAGTTTTGTTTCTCAAACCCAAGAAGAATAGGAGGCTGTCAAGAAAGCAGACTGAAAAAGGTTACAAAACAGAACAGGCAAGGCTTTTTCGTTCTTTCCAACTCTAGACATACATACATACCAGCGATCATGATCACATTCAAGAAAAAACTCTCAATCACCACAGTTCTCACATACCTGGGTTTTTGTCAAAACCTCACTCTCTTGCTGCAGCTCCTTCTACTTGTGGTGGTGATGCCTGGGTCTTCTTCAAATAATATAGAGCAAGCAGACAGCTGTTCTTCTACCATTCCCCCATCCCCAAGTGTCAAAAGATTCTTCTTCTGGTAGCAAGAAGAAGAAGAAGACGCCCTTCTAAGAGCCTTAAGACGCAGAGATCCCCCAAACCCTAAAAACACCCTAATATTTAGTTATGTGTCTAGAGGTTTTGTTGCAGAGATTTTGATGATGGGTGTGTTGGGTTTCTGTTCTGCAGATGAGAAGATGAATTACCAATCCCGGAGGAGAAGTTCCTGCCATCTTCCCAGGGGCTACGATCGGTCAAAGGCACATTGGAAGATTTTGCTAGGGTTTTCTTCTTCAGAATGTCTCCTTTAGAGGTTGGTTTTTTCAGAAGGTCATTCATGACTGCCTCACTTACTTGCTGTTGTGTTATTGTTACCTTCAAAGTGGGTGTTGTGTGATATTTTTCTCTGCAATCAACCAACCTTACAGACATTTCTTTCTTGCTGATGAAGAAAAAAGTTTGGTGCTCTGTTTGTTGTTGTGCAGGTACAAAACTCTGATGTTTCACCCACCATTTTGTTTTGGGTGCTAATCCCACTGATCCCAAATCTTCGCCTCTTTCCTCAAGAGATTGCCTGGTAGATAAATGAGACTGCATGTTTCTCTACATGCATGGGGTAGAGGTTTTAGGGCTGGTCCCTAAACCCTTAGTGACTCAGACTCAAGACCCAGTCTCTGAATCTCACCTCTACCTAGTCTCATGGATTTATTTCAGTAGGTTCCAATAGACAATGCTGTCCTACTTCCAACGATTTCCCAAAGATTTTCACATGAGTTCACATTTCTGTTTGGAGTCAAGGGTGTTTCTCTTTTGTGCTCAAATTGTGGTTCTAAAGTCTGCAGCACAGCTTTGCTTTGATGTGTGGAAGAAGGAAAATATGATATTGTGTGACTGAAGGGAATTGAGGTTTACAGGGTGATGATGAACAATGGTGCAGGAGGATGCAGGTGAGAAGAAACAAGAAAGCCTAAAGGGACCAAACACAAGGTGTAAGAGCAGCAGTAGCAGCAGCAGACTTGTATGGGGCTGAGTATGGGAATGAGTAAGGTGGAGCTCTGGTTGAGGAGGCTATTGGCAGCACAAGTTCACCAGACAAATGACGTCAAGCTGGTGCACTATGTGAGCACCATGCAGGATTTGCTAAGCACATTGACAGGTGATGCTGCACACCAAGATTTGCATCCATCTCTGCTGCAAACTCTAAAGAGTATGCTTGGCAGATTGAGCTTGTGGCCCACAAACTCAAGGACAGAGTGCTGGTGCTTGACGAGATGGATGCAAAGAGAGCTGTGATTGCTGTTGTTCAAGCTCCAGTTGACTGGAATGGGCAGGCCAAGCAAACCCTAAACCCTAAACCCAAGCTGTTACCTGGACAAAGCAGCCTTGAACCCAGTAAAAGTGTGTCTCCTTCACAAAAAGTCATGTCACAAACATTGAGAAGGAGACTATGGGGCAAAGATGGCAGTACAAAGCAGAGTAGTGAGATAGGCAGAGTGGATGCAGCACACTGGCAGCTGTGCAAAAATACAGGGAGCTGCAGGAGGGTCTCACAGATGAGATGGTGGTGTTAGCAGCACAGCTTAAGGACAGCAGTGTGCTAATGGATGTCAGTCTATGGGATACAGAGCATATACTTGGATCTGCTGAAGCTGCTTTGGAGCACACCTTGGCCTCTACTGATAATGTTAACATGAGAGCTGGTAGACTCTACTCACAGAGTTGGCAAACAAATTGCCTAACTTGACTTCTTCTCTTCTTCATGTGCGGGATGTTCTTGTTTATGGTCTTTCTCATTTGGGTTATGTGATCCTATTGTCATTGCAGCATAAAAGAATGCAGCTGATGGAGATAACTGCTGGTACACAAATGTGTTGTTTTCCAGGTATCTCTCTCTCTTGTGCACTGGTCAACATCATGACCAAGGTGATCTTATTCACACTAAGCATAGACATGTATGAATTAATTTTAGGAAGGAATTTTTTTTCAAATTGAAATTTGAAGAATTCCCTGCCCCCTTTGAAGGACACCAAGGCTTCAAATCGAAGTTGTGGGCAAGGCCAATTCTTTGTTTTAGTATATGTAGCATCATCTAGAAGGACAAGGAGTTTTAGTGAGTCAATGGGGTTTCCCTATTACCTCTTTTGCTTGACACACAATGTCTTTGAAGCATAGGGGAAGGCTTGCTCCCAAGGAAGTTGGACTCATGTCGCTAGTTTCTACCTAACCCACCCACTTGGGTATTGAACCTTTTTTTGAATTCATGACTTCTCTCAAACGTCCCAATTTTCCACTGGTTTCTTGAGAGTGGACGTACATCCCAAGTTCCAAAGTGAACACAAAATTGAGTGTATGGAAGTTTGCACCACAAACAAGGGGATGATCATTTTGGAAATCACTCCAAAGTCTTGTGGACAAGAAAAATGGCAGGGCAATTGGTATGTGGTGTCAAGGATGCATCAGCAAAGTTCAAACAACAGAAGATTGACAATTGCTTTGCATTCAACAACTAATCAAATCGTAGAGTGAGTCAGTGTTGTTTATTGACTCAATTTATTGAGCCGTGTCTATAAGGCAAGGACCATGAATTCACTTGGGTCTACAACACCTTAATGCGAAAGGTAGCTTGGACATCATAGTGCAAAATTGGTGATCTTCAACATTCAAGCATATCATCAATGTTGCTAACAACTATGTTAGAACTAGCATAAACAACTTGAACTTGAAAGTTGACAAATAAATAAAGGGTGGCAAATGATTTGATATTTTCAAAGATCCATTCTAATTAATTTGTTGCGTGTTGCATTTTGTTTCATTTTTATACAATCTTTGGCATGGTTGCAAGTTTTGTGCTTTGTTAAGTAATAATAAACTTTCATATATTATCAATATTGTAGTACACAAGAACCAATTCAACAATCCATTGTCAAATATTGGTCAAAATGTGCTTGAATAAGGCAAACCAACACGAGTTCGTTGTGAACAACAATGAAGCCAATGTTATGCATTATCGTAGCTAGTTTTACATGTTGCTTATTGCCAAACAATTTGAGAGAAAAATAAATATTGCTAAGGATTCAATTTTTTTGTGATAAATTACTTACTTCCTAAATAATTAAGAGGAAAATAAAAACATGGATCATTTATATGTAATGATTTTTTTTAAAAATAAATAAGGGGGGGAAAAAAAGGTAAACATGGGTGAGTAATGCCAATGCATGACATGTTAATGTGCAAATTCAAGTGATGTCAAGTCCTACCCTTACATGTGGGAATGTCTCGACCTTTGGGCTTTACCCAAGGTAAGGCATTGGGTCAACATTATCATGAGGTCTAGAAGGGGGATGATACTAATGCCTACTCCTTAACAATGGCAAGGTTTTTGCATCTATGTAAGGTGATAATGGGCTCAATAATAAATTTTAAAAGGGTCATTTTTGTAAATAATTTTTGAAAAAAAATCAAGGTTCAATTGTTTGAATTTTTTAAGTTTTAAAGATTCACCTAGGTCTAAATTTTTAAAACCTAGTGATGGGGGCAATTATGAAACGGGGGTGAGAGTTTGGAAATGTGATTAACCATGTACACATCTCGATTCCTTAACAAAAACCTAGATAGCTATACACAAGTTCTTTTACCAAAGTATTTGACAAACCCCTTATGAAAAACAAATCATGTCATATAAAGCATAATTCTTTGCATTTTGGAAGCAAAGCGAATTTATAAGTTTTGAAATTTGAAGGTGAAGTTTGCATATTACACATTTACCAGCAAATAACAACCTTAGAAGTGATGATCATGATGAAACTTCAAGATTAGAAAGAATTTTTATGAAAGTTTTGTGGAAATTTGACTACACACATGTACTATTTTAAATTCAAAGGTTAACCCAAATGGTGAATTAGAATGAAAGATTTATGTTATGTTTGATGGTTTTAAGGTTTAGGCAATTCCTCCTTTGTTCCATCTTCCATTTGGCTTTTCACTCGCATCCATAAAAACTACCAAGAAACTACAAATTGAAGAATAAAACACAAATATTCATAATTCACAAGACATAAAACACTCAAAACATATTACATATATACATAATACATATGATGTATAAACCATAAAAACCACATGTAAAACACATAAGCCATGGAAAACACAACACTCGCATCATACTTCCAAGACAAAGCACAATTTCAAGGCACATTCCAAGATGCATCAAGCACAACAAACTTCCAATACATTATGAACTTCCAAGAAAAATCAACATAAAATCAAATACATTGAAGACGCATGACTACAATACCAAGAAACAAAAGCAAAACCCATCATCTTTTGGTGAGTTCAAATAAACTCAAAAAATTATTGATTTTTTTTATCAATGTTAGGCTACACATAATTGACAAGACATGAAAGACACAACAAACACAAGACATTGAAAACACGATAGAAACAAGACACTAAAGACAAAATAGGCACATAACACTAAAAACAAACAAGAGCACAATAGACACATAACACTAAAAACATTTTATAAACACAAACACATAACATTAAAAACACAATAGACGCAAATATGAACAAGAAATAGTAAAAAAAAAATAACACAACAACAAACTAGCAAGCAAGACACCAAGGCCTAAGATGAATGAAGTCAAACATATAATACAAGCAAAAGGCACAAGCCTTTTCCAAACAACATTTTGAAATTTCATGTAGTTGGCACCTTCATAGTGTGGAATCACGGAAGAATTGCCCAAAACCTACCACATGGATAGATGGTTCAATCCATCATCTTCAACCTAACATGGAGCATGGACAACTACCTACACATAAGAAAATTGTGAGATCGAAAGGAATCTTGTAGGTCCTAGAAATCTTTGTCCTTGACTTGATCTTCAAATTAAACTTTTCGTTTTGCCATCAAATCAAATTCCACCTTGCATGTAGATGCAAAATCAATCATTATTACAAAGACAAGTTTATTTCATTGCATAATCAAATTAAAAAAGACCCAATTTGAATATGCATAAAAAAACCATCATACCAATATATACAAGTTGATTTGGACACATTTGCTATGATTAAGTGGTCTTTTGGACTAGCAAAATGAGAGACTATTTGACTCATTTTGATTTATTGACAATGGAACGTTAAATTAATCAAATTTTTACCTATTTTTGGATTATTATTCAAGGCAAGTAAGTAGCTAAATATTAAATAGGTCTATGTAGGTCATAAAAAGGCAAGTAAATGGTAGCTGTCACAACCCTAACATTGGGTTCGCAACAAAATGTGAAGTGCAAAGGCCCATGAGGCCAAGACTATGTGTAGGTGTGAAACACACTTTCACAAATGGGAGAGAGTGCAAGGGATGGAGCCCAATGACTCTCAAGCGCATTCCCACTTTGGGAGTTACATTAGTGCAAGAATCACAAATGTTTAGAGCCTTAGTTGGAAAGGGAAAAAAACACCAAATTTAGACCCCATGACACCATTAGAAAGGTCTTGAAACATAGATGCTTAAAAAGCGGCCTCACATTGTTCATTTAAACTTGATTTACATGAGTTATGATCAAAAGAAAGGGCAAGAATCAAATTTCCAATTTGATTCCCGATCACAAACCCCTTGAAAGCAGGGATCAAATGAATTCTGATTAGGGCAAGCTATACACCATTGAAAAGATTTTTTTAAGGGCTATAAGATATTGCCCTCTCATTTTTTTTTAAAAAAAACTTGATTTGAAAAAAATATGAACGTCCAAAGTTTTAGGATAACAAGAATCCCAGTTTTGGGACTCCCACTTGGGAATTCCGATGAAAAGTGACATTTGCATGTAGCCCCCATGCAAAGGCATGAAGTATATTATAGGGAGGGGAGTGGTGCCTCCTCCCAAAGGTTGTGGCCCATGTAAAACTTGTGTTTGAAATTGTCCCTACTAAGTCTATTGCACCACTTTCATTCAACTTGCACTAACCACCTTCTTTTATTGGTTGTGCAAGTTGATCTCATCTTGAATTCTCACTTGTGAGTTCATTTTAATCCCATCCCGAAGTTTTAGCATGGCCTTTTACCCCCAAAGTGTTGCGAGTTAGGGAATGTGCCCCAATTTTATTTTTTTTCATTATTTCACTTTGGGACCCATGTTTGGGTTTCTTAAAGAGTTTGGGGGCAAATCAATCAATGTTTGAAACATATGATTTATGAATAAATGAATTTTTCATGATTTCCATTACTAAGTTGTGAGATGTTAAATTTGTGATGAATTTTTTTTTGGGATTTTTTTATTCCCACAAAGTTCCCAAAAGGTTCCCATGGTATTCATATTGAATTCCTTTAATTTCCCAATGGGTTCCCAACATTCCCAAAAACAATAAGAGGAAACAACATAAGTAATATCACAAAATATTTCTATAAAGGTCAATTTAGTTCTACAATAAAGGTTGTTTTTATAATATTAAAACTTAGGGCTAAGATTTAAAGCTTTAGAATTTAGTCATCGGAAGCTAGGACCTAGAACTTAAAAACCTTAAACCTTATCTAAACTTAGGACTTTAATCACTACCTAATTAACCCCATGACCTGGATTTTATAAAAAAACCCTTCAAATTCACTTGTTTTAACTTTTAATTGATTTAGGTCCATCTAAACCCATCACATTTGGTTCTAAAACCAAGTTGATGTAAAATTGTTGAGTCTAATTATTGGCTAGTTCCAAGTCCATGTAGATTTGGCAAGTCTAAACAAATGTTGGTTGGTTATAAATTTTCTCTTGATTATCAATATGTATAATAGTTGGATATGCATAAATGCATATTTGGATTTTGTGTCAATTTTTATAACCAACCCTATTCACAACTGGCAATTGTTGATTAAATTTATATCCTTATCCTACTCATATATGGATTGGACATTAACATATTACATATTTATCATATTGATAATTGTTTAGGGCAGTTAATGGATTGTGATGATTATGGATGGTACGAATGATATTCAGTGATGGATGGTGATTATTATGATTATCATATTCATATTTAGGTTTGGATCTGGATCATCTTTTTAGGGTTAAGGTTTAAGTTAAATGATGCACGATTAATTTTTAGGGTTTAAGTTTAAGACTCAAAACTAAAAGTTGAAAACAACAATGGCAATGTTGTTGTTGAGGTTGCTTTAATGGTGTGAGGTGTGAAAATGTTGAGTGCAAAGTGTAAATGGTGAATGCAAAGTGCAATGAGTGGGTTCAAATGTGTTTTCTTTGAAATCCAATGTAAGCAATTTAAAGTGTGTTTTTATACTTTGAGAAATTAAACGTTTTGCTTTGAGTCACCGACGAAGAATGCTTTGTAGAACTTATGAAAACTTCAAATGGTGAAAAGTTCTAAACGTTGTCATATTAGGTGTTTTGTGTGAGCTTTAGGGTTTAGGGTTTTATTGAATGCGTCCAAAATTTGGTGTGCCTTAATAAGGAGGTGAAGGTTTTTCCCCTTTTTTTCATTTCCATGTCTTTTTCCCCTTTTTTTAGCAATTTGTCCAAGCTTTTAAGTTGAGCTTTCATGGTGACCAAGAGCTTCTTGTTCATTTTTCTTTTTTTTAATTTTTGCTCATAGGTTGCTTGAACTTCTTGTTTTTTTTTTTTTCCAATATTTGATTTCTGATCATTTGCAAGTTTCTCAAGAGTGCCAAGGTTAGTTTATCAACTCCTATTTTTGTTTTCCAATTGCTTACAACTATTTGAAGGGTGGATGCACACTTAAGGGGCTCATTTTCGGTAGTTTCTACACTCTTTATAAGTCCATACAATATTCTTTAAAATGATTCAAATGGACATGGTTGTTACTTTTTAAAATGTTATTATTCAAATCTTTAAATAATACATGTTTAATCCCCTACAAACCTTCCCAAATCTATGTGGAAATTTGTATTTAATGTAGTTGATGTCATTTTTAAATTTGGAAGTCCTAAAAGGAAAACCCACAAAGTCCATAAAAATAATGCCTCATCTAAAATTTTCAAAAAATATGCTTTTGGGATAAATTTTTTGAAAAATAAAATAAAATTTGCAATTCATATGGACTTGTGAAAATATGGTCAAATTTTAACCATTCAAAAGTCCCTACCTATTAAAAAATTAAGGTTTTCAAAGAAAATATTTTTCATATGAGTTTATCATCTTATACTACATTATATATTGAATCCCAATAACAAATTTGGAATGTGAATCAATATTTTTTTTTTCTATTTTGTGATGTTCCAATTAGACGACTAATCCATTATTTTTATTTCAAAAGTCCATTACCACTAATAAATGAACTTTTTTATCAATAAATAACCACACAATTTTTTTCATAATGAAATAATGAGATCCAAGTCTCAATTAATAGATCTAAAGATATATTAATCACTATATGCATTTGAATAAAGGGTACTTAGGGAAAAAACAACATTTCATCACAAAAGTGAACCAACATAGCTTGCATCTACCCTTAAGAGTGTCAAATATAGCTCTTATTATTGTTTTCTAGTCACTTGCAACTTTATCAAGAATGCCAAGGCCAAATGTTGAACTTCATTTAAATGTTACAAACATTCAATGTTGCAATTTGCTTTTGCAATTGGAGGAATTGGTGAAAAACGGGCTTTTGTTTCCAATGTTTAATCAATTTGTAAATGTCCACAAAACCTAATTCTTCCTTTGTTTTTTAAAAAACTTTCAACCTTTTTTTCCCCTCTAATTTGGTCTATCGTGTGTGTCTATCATTTCTCTTGAGTCTATTATTGTTTTTTCTTAAGTATATTATCATTTTTTAAAACTTTGATATTGCTTCTTTTTTATTTTTTACTAAAAAAATTCCATGACAAAAGCGAATGAGGTTGTGGTTCTTGAAAATGTGGTGGTGTTGATGAGAATATTCATGGGTTGAGTAAGAACCCAATAGCCAACTTGTTAGATGTTGAAAACATCCATAGGTGCAATGTGACAACAACCTTGTAAAGAATGATGAATTTAATCTTGTAGTTGTTGTAATTCAAGCTCATAAATGGAAACCAGACAACACAAACTCAATTTGCTTAAGGTTATTTGTAATTAACGACAATTTTCATGTTGATCTCAAGAACCCACAAATGTGTTACATCATCTATAGATTGATTTCATAAGAAGTTGGTAACATTCTTAATAAAAAAATTGTCTTGCATAAAGGAATCATCAAATATAATAAAACGAACAACACTACTCCCATGTTCAAATGCATATTAATGTTACACATGCTTGTTTGCTTGCAAAAAAAAATAAAAAACTAATTGGCATTTTTGTAGCAAAACATTTTGAAATAGATGATAATCAATAGTTAAACAAAAAAAAGGTTGCATTATTTGGGTCTACAATCACAACATTTTCAGTTCAACAAATCTTTACAAATTACATTTTGATGAAACACAACAATGGTTTTTAATATATTTGGTCTAAGTTACATCAACAAAGGATATAAGCTTTTGTTGACATGCAAAACATTTAACTGTGGAGGTTAATTTTTCACCAATGTGCTTGTGTCAATTTTCCTTTAATTCAAATCTTGTGGAACATGTGTCGACTAAAATGGTCCAAAAGACCATGGATTTGCATGTGTTGCCTAATTTTGAAACTACAACCACAATTTCTCCAAAGTTTGATCTTTAGATGTCCACATGTGGGGTAGGTACTTTTACATTATGACTAATTATTTGGATGAAAACTTGATCCCATGACATGCTATTATAGGATTGATTGAAATTCAAAAAACTATCATGGATTTGTAATTCTATGGTTTGTTGGAAAAACTTGGACTAATCCTTTATGTTCTTACCTTTGTGAAAGATGGTATTAGTAATTTGGGATCCATGGTTATGACATTGCAATCTATTGTTGATTGTGAGCCTTTGAAGATAGCTTGGTGAATATTACATTTTTATACATATATATACATTCATATATAGATAGCCTTGAAGATAGCCTAGTGAATGTGAAAGATGTTCAAGTTGGATTACAAAAAACGATTACATGGATAAAGAAATCGGGGAAAAGGAAGCAAGAATGGGAGAGGGCATGCATGGATAGTAGGCAACAACTTCGAAAGTTGAAAACTCATGTCAAAACAAGGTTTGCTAACATGACAATCATGTTTGAAAAAAATTGTAATTCAAAACAACAATTTTGTTATGTGATGGTAGGCAAAAAAACATTAAATTTGCAATAGTGAATTTCAAAGGCCCAAGTGTGGGCCATTGCATGTTGTAGTTTAATGCTTTAATGATTGTAATCAATTTGATTATGGCCATGGGATCTTAGCCAAATGCCCTTGTTGATGTGAGTGAAACATGTGATAAATTTGATGTTGAACTCTAGATGTTGAACAAAAAACATATTAGGAGGTGGTGAAGGTGACAAACCCTTTCTACAATTTTTGCAAACATTTGATTCTTATTAGGTTCATAATATGTTGGCATTGATGTTGGATCCCCATTACAAATCCTTGTGGGTTGTTGAGAATTATGTGGGGTGTGGGAATGCATTACATCTAAGTATGACATAAAAGAAGTCATCCCATTTCTTATGATGATTTTCTAAGGGTTAAACTTTTCTATTCAAGCTCAAGTGGTTGTTTTAGGTGATGACTTCTTGTTGAAGAAGAAAAAACCAACATGTTTGGTGTAAGGGCATCAGTGGAAGAATCTTCACGGGCATTTGTTATTGGGGAACTGTCTTTATTTCAAAGGTTGGCCATACCTTTGTTTATGTGTGCATATCCACTTGCTTAGTGGAAAACCCATGAAGGTCAATTTTTGAATGTTGGCTTCCTTGCCAAACAAGTTATTGGGATTTCGAGGTTTCAATTGAAATTGAAAAAAATGTTCATCTTGGTTATTGTTTTGATAACTATGAAACATTATTGTTTACAAGACCAAATTTTGGATCAAATTATCACTATCATCAACAATTCGTTTGATGACTTATGCATGAATTGCACACCAAATGTGGAATTAAAAGACTATTTGAAGGTTGAAGTTGGTTTGACTGAGAATAATTATGAACTAATTGAAAAAGTTGAATACTTTGAAGAGTTGCAAGTTGATGAAGATTAGGTAATTCACCTAAGCCCTAAACCATTTTTTTTCATGATGTTCTTGTTCAATTAACCAAATGACCTTTTTTTTTTTAATTTGATGTGCCAGGTTTGATGATTTGTGGATTTTTTTTTTGGAGTTCAACAAGTTGTTAGAAGTTTTTTTTGTTTCTTGGGCTTTTATTTTGTGAGGTTGGGGGTGTTGGGGTGGTTTGTTGTTTGTGTGGATGTTGCTTTGTTTTTTGCACGCAACTTACATTATGAGCAAAATTCTATAAAAAACTAAGGTTTGATTCCCCTACAAGCGACTTTATTATTATTATTATTATTATTATTATTTGCACATGAACTGACATGTTCAACTTGTTAACCATTACACATATCAACAAGTTACTATGATTTTGGAAAAAAGGCAAATGCATATTTGTTAATTAATGAAAAAATTCATGAATGTACAACCAAAGATATAATTTTTTTTGATGAAATATCCAAATGCATATCCTTATATGAAGAGAAAATTTTAATTTTGTCTTATTCATATCCTATGATTAGGTCTAAAATCCTATAGCCAACCAACACTGGTAACAATAGCCTTTAAGGTATGTATGTATGTATGTATGTATCCCTAAGCCATCTAGTTACTTTAGTACTCACTTATTTCCCTACCCATCTACCTATGTATAGGACCTTCTTCCAAAATGGGTTTCATCAGATGCTATAGCTAACTCAGTTGAAGTCCATCCACAACTGACTCATAAGGGAGGCAACCCATTGGGATGGCTCTCACTCTGGCCACTTCCTCCTTCCTTGTCTTCACTTATTTGTAGTGTAATGTAGTAGAAAAGTGTAAAGCCACACTTATTTGTGGTGAAATGTAGTAGAAAGCAACCAAAAGCTTGGTAAGTAGTAGAAGAGATCCAAAGTAATGGCCACAAGCTCAATATGTGCTATACCTATTTTATTATTCGGTCTTTGTTGATTGCCCCAATTGGATACTCTTTAGACCACAAATCATGCCCCAAGTCCTAAATTCAATGGAACCCCCCAAACCCTAATTGTCCAAATTCCACCACTTTCAAGTAGGTTTCTAAAGCACAAGGCTTGAGAGAGAGAGAGAGTGTGTGTGTGTGTGTGTTTTTACCCAAATTTGTGATGTAGCCAAGGTAACAATCATCCATAAGTTGTTTTAGCCAAATTTTATAATTAATTTTTAAAAAATTAATTAAAAAAATTCCTTGTATATCTTTTGCTACCTACTTGAACCATATATGGAAATCTTAAAAAAACAAAATTAAGGTTTAAAAAAAAAATTTGGGAAATTATTTTTTTGCAATTCTATTACAAAAACATTCATTGAATTTACAACATAAAATTTCCTAAATTTTGCACTGCAAAAAAGGGTGGGGGGGGGAGGGGGGGGGTGATCATAGGAAACAAAAGGAGATCCAAATTCCGAACCCTTTTATGCATGTGTTTGGTCTGTAATGGACACCTAAAGTGTCCATTACGGACGGAACACAATGCATAATAATGCAGCAACAAGATATGTCTGGGCAGCCCAGAATAAAAATACTGCCTCCAATATATAGGCATGCACTGAATTAGACTCGTGTGGTGGGTGGGGGTATGGTCGCAGGATGCGGGCAATGTGACAAAAAATTGAGTGCTGACCCGATTTTGGTATTGCCCATATATCCCCAAATTTTACCCGTGGTAAAGAAACAGAGACCAACCAACGGACGAGATCAAACAAGACAAATGTAGAATTGGCAACCAAGGTAAAAAAAAAGCCTGGCAAGAAAGAGACCCAACGAATGGACAAGATCAAACAAGACAAATGTAGAATCGGCAACCGAGGTAAAAAAAAAAAAAAACCCCGAATCGCTTGATGAACTTGGCTGGAACTTGATGAGCCGGAAAAAAAATATGAGCCGGAACTTTACGGACCTTTTGCATAGTTCATA
>Ga0116229_10003037_pt1 | contig 27548 bp, 16 predicted proteins | sample S1TSphgellanicum_3_FD_87313 | JGI IMG/M metagenome (GOLD analysis project Ga0116229, IMG submission 87313) | Host-associated microbial communities from peat moss isolated from Minnesota, USA - S1T2_Fc - Sphagnum magellanicum MG | ecosystem: Host-associated > Plants > Peat moss > Unclassified...
CTAAGAATGCCTTAAAACTCGTTAAACCCTCAAGTCTAGACCTTTATGTACTAGAGAGAGAAGGGCCTACCACCAAACACATGCAATGAGCTACTAAATGTGGTATTGGGCACATTTCTATTAAAGGTCAAGGTGCTCAATAAGAAAAAATTTCCTCAAAAATAATGTAATTCACTCTAATTGAACAAAGAACTTTATTAGTAAAGCACTCAAGGAGATTTCCTAGTGTATTTTTTTTAAGGGCACCTTAAATCCATGAATAACCCTCCTCGAAAAGAAGGATATTACACCTACTCCTTAAGAGTGGAGAGATATCAAGCCCTTACTTACTTATAGGTGTAAGGTCCTTTCACCCTTCTTTCAGAGTAGGTGTGAGAACACTCCCCTCTTGTGCATCACAATCTATGCATGTTTTTAAGTTCATGATAACATTGGTTGCATGTTGTATAGTACAATGGGTGAAGCCCATGGGTAAGGAACATTCCCATGATGTGGGGCCAAACTCATCTCATGCCTTATCCTCGGCCCTTTTATTTTGGGGATGTCCCCACCGTGGGGCTTTACATTGCACCTTTTATTTGGATCATGAACTTTTTCATTGTGCTTGTTCAAAGAAGGACAACAATTTTAAGAACCCATTTGGTCTTGGCCAAATGTTGATTCCCACTCACACCATTACACCATGGAACACATATTTCATCCCAATGAATAGCATGTTAGTATTAATTACAATAATGTAGCTATCATCCATTATGATGAATAGGAAGATAAGTATTCTATGGCCACACAATCAACCTCTCTTTTATTCATGAAATTTCATGAAATGCAAAAATGAAGTGATTGGGTTTTCAGTCGCCATAATTTGCACATTAAAAACCCATTAACGTGGCTAATTTTTTACATTTCGTTCTAGGACATAATTGAAAATATAAAAGGATGCTTTAAATTGTTTCATTTTGTACATTGTTTATCATCAAATTTGGTTAAAGATTCCTATCAATGATCCTCAAATCAACTACATCATAAAATTGACAATTTTGCACATGATACAACTATGGATAGGTTTCATGGTTATGAGGAAAATAACATTACATTGGTTTCAAAGTTTGGACCAAGTATGATGAATGTTAAAGGTAGATGAAAACCTGGTTGGATGATACAACACTATCAACCATTGAAAGCGGTACACGATAAATTTTTAGTAGTTGATGGTGATGGTGGTGATGTGGATTTCTAGATTTGTTTTGCGTTTATTTGGTTTGTTGTTTTGCAAGTTATGTATGATGGTTTGATCTTTTGTTACAATGGCACTAAGCATTCTTGTTTGTTTGTTGTTTTTTATTGCTAGGGATGCTTGTGATTTTTGTGTTGGACTCGACGAATGCGAATAATGGGATGTTGGAAAAATTGTATATATGACTAGTTTTTGTTAGAGATACAAAGTTAAGCATCTACAATTTGTTGTTTTTTTTTTATTAATGACACGTAGTTCTCAAAGATTTCTTGTGTCTTGTGAGGTTTGTTGGGGAAGAATGCCCTTATGTCAGACCTAACTTCTAAAAGAGGCATATATTTCTTCCTTGCACATGTGTTTCCATAGATGGAATTCAAGTTTTAAAATAGAATTTAAGAATCATAATTCAAGGAGGTGGTGAAGATTTCTAGAGATTTCGGAGTGATCCAAATGGCAAGTCATTATGGTACAATTTAATGTTTGGACATTGCACTAGAATTTCATTGAGTTATGTTGTTGGGGACAAAGTACCTACTTGTGTGGGAGCTCCAAAATAAGGTTATGTTTTGAAAGAGTTTGTTTGTTAGGGGGAGATTTGTCAATGGGCATCCTAAACATTACATTATCTTTGTTAACTTCCTAAGTCAATGTACGTCATTCTAGTTTTCATTTTTGTGTCGGGAATTATCATGCAATATCTAATTTGAAAAAATCCATTTGTGTGAAACATTGGAAATCATGCAAAATTTAAAATGGGGATGTTTGTTGCACTATGGTTCTAAAGGTGTAGTCTAACATTGTTATAATGGGGAGTTGATACTTCTAAGATAAGAAAAGTTTTATCATAATGTGGTTTGCCATTAAAAAGATAAGTGGTGCTCATGAGTGAGAGATTGAAATGTTCTAATCCTTGAAGATCTATATCTTAGGATAAATTGACCAAATAGGATACTACTTAAACAAGTAATTCATGATGACTTCTTAATTTAAGTAGCATAATGTTGGGCATCTAGCAAAGTTGGTTACATGATTGTTTCATTATATAATTAGAAAAATACAAAGGCCATGTTTCTTTTCATTACACAAGGTTGTTATGTCATATAGGATTTAGTTGGATATGAACCAAGGTATGCACCTTCGTATTTAAAACTCAAACCAATTGTTATGACATAGTGGAATACTCTAAAAAGATTTGATTATTTGATTGTGTCCACTAAAAATATTAATGCACTTGTACATACCCAAAGTTTCTTTCTAGAAAAAACTTGTATTCATATGTTGTGTACAAAAAAATTTGGGTTGCTTCTTGGTATGTGTATGTGCAAGCTACACAAGTTAGGGCAAGGAACCTATCTAATGTTTAGTGTTAGGAATGCAAAAGGAGCTTGGGAAGATTTGTGAATCAAAGTTGGCATCATTGTGTACTTTTCAATAGATCCATTTTTCCAGGTGAAATTTTTTTTCAAGCTTCTTTTTATTTTGCAACGGTGGTGTTTGTTTCTATTGCATTTCTTTTACAACAATAGCGTGCACTTTTCTTTTGCATTTTAGCACCTTCAATTTGGTCTATAGTTTGTAAATCACATTTGTGTAAAAACTTGTGTAAGCTTTAGCCCAAATTTGGTTATTTCAATCACATTTGTGCATAAACTTGTGAAAGTTTAAACCTCACTTTGGTTTTTTTATTGTATTTGTGCAAACATGCTTTGGTTTCTTGACCACATTTGTGTAGAAACTTGTGAAAACTTAGGCCTAGATGTTTTGGTTTTTTAATCACATTTGTGCAAACTATAGACACACTTTGGTTTTTGGATCATGTTTGTGCATAAACTTATGACATGGTTATTTTTCCTTACAACTACTAAATGTTATGCAACTATTCACAATGTTCATTATTACCATGTGCTGATAGTTTGCTAAAAATTGACTTTTTGGATTGTGCTTGTCTTGGATTTGTGTTAAAGATATTTAGATTTTTTCACAATTTTTTTTCATATGTTGCTACTTTGGTAACAAAATTTAGGCTTTCAAATTGCACTTTATTTTTTACAATTCAATTTATATTTTTTAGTATTGTTTTGACTATTGATGGTGGTTATGATGGCTCTAACATACAATTGTTTTGCCAAAATTGCTAATGACTTATTGATGTGTTTATTAATTCCCCAAATCTCACATTAAACTTTGTAATCATTTTGTTCTATGTTGATTTAAATCTTCTACTATTCATTTGTTGAAGTGCATTATTCATGGTTTCATTTAAGTGCTTTCATAGGATAAGGTTATGTTGCAATGTTTTTAAAAATTTGATTTTGAAATTATACATGAAGGATTAAAAGTAGGGGTTATTGCAAAATCAATTTTGTGATCAGGAAAAACAATTGTTAAAGACTTGTAAACATAATAAAAAGTTATGTGGAGACAAAGATGGGTGCTACTTGATAATAACTATAAATTTAAATTTAACTTTTTCATTGTCACAAATCCCTTCCATGGGTTTTTTTGTATTGAAAGATTATAAAGCTATTGTTGATGTGCATGGAATTCAAGGCATGAGGTGTATTTTGTGCCATGGAGATGGAAAAGCTCAAAGATGTGAAAGCTCTAACAACTCGGGACAAAAAAGGTTTTACCTACAACCTAAAACATGGCATCAACAACATGAAAAAAACATGTGGAAAATGAACACACAATTGATTTGGCATGATACAAATCAGAGGTCGAAGTTATAAAGGGTACAAAGATGATCATAAAAAGGTTAAGAAATGCAACATTATTCTTCCATTGGCCATCATTGCCTTCTTTGGTTTTTTGGAAGCTTACCATAAATTTAATTTAAACCAATGAAGATTTTTAAAAGATCCTATTTTTATGGTAGAAAAAAGATACATGTTTTTACCATTCATTATGAAAAATCATGTTTTTTGAATCCACACTGCCCTGCAATTAGAGCTCCAAAACAATTAATATACAACTACATTACAACTAAAACATGGAAATATGGGTAATTAATAAATAAAATTAGAAAATCAAGGAGTTGTATTATAGTTGCAAGTGGGACACCTATACAATGTAATGTACGTATAATATATATGGAGATAGTCAATCAAGTTTGACTTTTTGGCAAATTACATTTTAGTTGCATGTGGCAATTACAGTACAATTGACATAAATGTAACAACCAATTAACAATTATGTTGTAACTAGTTTATGATGTTGACATATACAATCATGCCAAATGGTTGCATTGTCATTGCCCATAAAACATGACACTTGCAACTAGTTGTCAACTATGATTCCCATTGATACAACTAATTGTGCAACTATGTTGCCACTATAAAAATATTATTTTCCCACTATTTTGTGACTATTGTTAAATTGGTATTAAGTTGAGAAATTAAGAAATTAATATTTTATCTTGAATATTTACTAATGAAATTTTTAAATAATTTATTAACCATTGCATATGAATTGATATTTTAAAATTAATCTAAATTAATTAATCTAATTCAAACAATTAGTTTGCTAATTGATTCAATAATTATTTCGTGAATAATTAAGAATTTAATTATTTTTATTTAAAAGTTTTAAATTAAACTATTTCATAAAAATATTCAGTTCCAATAATTAATCATCAATTCAAAATTTTAAATAACTAATTATTTGATAATTATGTATTTTACCCAAATTATGATTTATTATTTATTATTATTTTCAGTAATTTATTAATTATTCACTATTAATTAATAAATATTTTACTCAATTATTATGAACTAATTAATTAGACTGAATAATTAAGTATTAATCTGAATTAGTTAGTCTATTTTAGATAATTATTTTGCTAATTAGTTAGGGAAATTAGTTTTTTAATTCAAATAAATAATCCAAATAATTAATTTTGGAAATCCATATGATGTATTATCTAAATTTTATCCAAATTTAAATCATTAATTATCTGATAGTTTTTTTAAATAATTAAATATAATTCAAATGATTATTTTAGATAAGTGATTAACATATGTAATTATCAAATAATTATTTATTTAGTTGTATAATTTACAAACTTAAAAATAGACACAAAAAATGTGGGAAAACCTTTTTTTAGTTATAACTCAATTTGTAACTAATGTGCAATTAAAATATTTAACCCATAAATTTTGTTCTTGAATCTCATTTCACAAATTGTATAAAGAAGGTGCCTTTTTTTATGTTCACATTAAAATACATGTGTTGATTTGGCTGAATTCAAAAAAGTTTAACCCTAAAGAAAAAATATTCTTAAAAATAAAAATATTTACATGGTTACTTTTCTACCCTCCTACCTACTTACCTACTTAGGTAAGCAAATAGTTAGTCCTACTTTTTTGCCTACCTAGGTAGGTAGGTAAGTAGGTATGTAACCTAGGTATGTAGGTATGTCCTACCTACTTAGTTTTATTGACCTACCTACTTATGCCTATGTATTGACTTATTTAACTACTTAAATAAATTTTTATTTTTATTCATTCTTAAAATTCAATTAATATGTCACATGGAAATTTTTAACTATGCCACATGTCATAATTTAAGACCATCATAAATGAATAATCATAATGGATGGTGGAGATCAACATTTAATAAAAAATAATTTTCACCCAAAAATCCTCATAGTGCCACATATTAGATTTTGATGGATTGATGAAAAATGATGTTACCATGGTAGTTGCGAACTTGTTGCGTAAGAAGTACATAATAGTTGTTCCTACATAGTTCTAATTGAATTGCACAAGTTGTATATGTATACAATTTCAAATAGAGTGAGTTGCATCCATTGTAATTCATGCAACTTGTTTAATAGCACTCACACATGTAGAAATATGTTGAGTTGCAATGAGTTGCAAATGGTCATTGCAATTCAAAAACCTAGTTGCAAGGCTAGTTGTAAATCACCCCATTTTCTCATAGTGATTCTTGAAAGCCCCTTCCTATAACATTTAGTTCTACATTGTGGTTGTAAGTGTGTTTTTCCATCCTAGAAGCAATTAATGAGCGTTTGCTAGCAATGTTGTGAAGGTGATGGAAAGTATGTCTTGCCAACTATTGCAAAATGTGCGACAACCATAGCCTTTTTTTATCTATGGATGTTGAGATTTGGATGTCACAATTTTACATTAGTCATAAACTTCATTAATGACCCATGGGTCCCTTGCCATATTACAATTGCATTTTTTGAAGCCCAAGATACATCAAATGTTGTTTTAATCGTCCAAGTGGAATCATTGTTAATTGAAGTCAATCTCACAAACAAGATCATTACATATGTAAAGGATGAGGGAGAGAGCTTGAATACTCTAGCTATAGTTTTGACATCAATTGTTCAAATTGTGATCCAATGCAACTTCACATGCCTTACCTTAGGACATGTTACATCAAAAGGCATGTCAATATGCCACTAACCATGACTAGGCTTGTAATGGGATGCACAATCTTAGTTTAAAAAGTAAGCAAACCTCTCTTTAGTCCACTTTAACATAGACCAAAAATTAAAGAAGGGGTTGTTGAAGTGGGGAAAAACATTTGTGGAGGTCAAAGAACAAACTGAAAACTCTTGCGAAGCCTAGATTTGCACCCAATGTTGTGTTGTTTCAAAAGACACTTAATATGGAGCTTGCATATGCCATTACCATTAACACATGTTACTCATGTCAAATGTGAAATTTGCAAGCTAGGTTTCCAAGTGAACAAATTTTAGTTGGGGCAAGGACAATTTGTGAATGTTTTGGCCCTAGATTGTTCATCAATACATCATGAACTAAACATGGCCTGGGTATTGGTTTTGGTCAAATGCATTAGACATTGCAATGACAATAGTTGTGCACATGTAAAAGGAATATGTTGTGAGAGATGTCATTCAACCACCATTGCAGTGTGGTACAAATGAACAAAAATCAACCACATTGTATGGTCACATGGCCATTGAAGTATTAAAATATTGCAACCTTTTTTTCATTTGTGTCCACTTTCTTACAAGAAAAACATGCAACATGTTGGCTTTGATTTTTAATTTGAAGTTCAAAGGGTTATAGATTGTGACCAAGTACATCAACAATTTAGAAATGGTTGATGAGTACAATTAGAAGGTCTTGCTTCCTCTCTTAACCAACACCTACAAACAATTGCATCTTGAAAGGCACCAAACCCCTCCATGAAAAGCATTTTCATTAGAAGACTTCTTGTTTTGTGCTACTACCACCATTGAAAAAGCAAGTGAGAGTTTACTAACATTGAAACTTTCATTTTTTTGTCATACTTCTTTCAATAATGTTCAAATTGTAAGTCTAATGTCATGGTGGAAAGGTTATGAAACATAATTCCTACATGTTGGACATTTTTGGTATTTTTCGCTTTCAAATAGAAACTAAAAAGGTATTTAATTTGGCAAGCATCTTCACAAATTTGAGAAGATGCTAATTCAAGGTAGATAATCTATAAAAATTGGTGTTCATTTACAAAAATTGGCCCAACAATATGAAATCATAGTATAAAATGGTGGAACAATCTACTTCATTTTTTTTTGCAACTAAAGTTGCTCTATTGGATGACAATTAACAATTGTTGGTTGATACATACAAGTATTATCAGGATGCATGGTGAATTTCCATAACATGGTCTTTTAGATTTTCTAATTTATTTGAACAAGTTTGAGTGATTTGTGTAATCAGATTTTAACACATGCTTTGTAGATGTTTAATTGGAACATTTTTACATCACTCTTTCAAGCTTTAACATTGACATAGATTCATTATCATGGTTGATGTTATTAGAATGGAATGAATTTGAACAATTTGGCATCAAAGTCATTCTTACCCACATGAACAAAATAAATCAGTGAAAATATGTTCAAAGGAGCTAAAAGCCGTGTTGGATAGTGATGAAAATTATTTTTAAAAATATATGTTTTTGTTTTGGAGTCCAAATTTTTTAAGGTGTACCAAAATTCCATCATAAGATCGCCTTTTTTTAAACTTTTTACCTAGTCATTTTTTACCATGTAAAGACACAAAATGGATGTAGTGATGGAATTTTAGATTGTAGTTGTCTAAAATATTGTATTTATAAAAAAATTCAAATTTTTTGACTCATTAATATTTATGGGGATCAAAATGTAGGGGAAAAAAATTACATTAAGGATTAGGTCCTTTTTGTTTTGAGTAATACACCTTAAAAGATTTTTACCTTTCGACATTTTAAAATTATGTTAATTTCATTCTAAGTTGTGTAAAATGACTAATGTGAGTGCTAAGGATTTCAAATTAAAAATATATTAAATTGAATTTTGGGTTTTGGTTCTAGTAATCAACTCTTGAACTTGAGCAATAATTACATTAGAAATAGTTAATTTTGCAAAGGACTAGGGTAAAAAGTTGTTTTAATAAATAAACTTTGATGGTAAAAAAACTTGAATGATGGTAACCTACTATCCACATTCAAAAAAGATTCATAATTTATAAGTTATGGAATTTAATTTTTTTTCAAAATTCAAAATATGGTTTTTTTTTAATTTCAAGAATCATGTACTACATGTAATGGGGTGTAATGACATGACATATAAAACAAATTTGTAACTTATAATATAAGAAACTAAAACTTAAAGTAGTTAAAATATTTTGGTATGATTCATAATTATGCTAATTTTTCAAAAAACAATTACAAAATATGGAAATATATGCACACTTTGAAATTTTCCTATTTATTCAACAATGAATAACACAAAACATATGATATATTCGGGCAACTATATGTATTTTTAATAACAAGTTGTAAGAAATTTCATTCAAAAATTTCTTAAGAGGAGAAAATGATAAGGACTAAAACAAATCCATGATCCTTTTATAAAATAATCTCATTGGCTCCTTTTAATGTACATCCAAACATTTTATCCCCATGTGAAGCATTTCATCCAAAATCACTTTAACATCCTTGTGGGTGTAATGTAAAAATATTCATACCTAATTATTTTTGGCAAATTTTAATACCTGACTTTTTTTTTTAAATTAAAAATATATAAACATGAACATAATAAGATTAAAAAATTAAAATTTCAAAATTTTAAAAATATTTCAAAAATATTCTCAATTAAAATCAATCACCTAAAAGGGGCACAATTGGCTCTTAGGTTGGATCCCTTGAGGTTTAAAACCATAATCCTCAAAATCTATATCATTATAAAGATAAAATAAACATGTGATAAAAAATGTATTAATGTATACATTGCGCATAAATGTATTAATTGTTATGACTTTGAATATGAATGGTTAACTTGTTAGTAATAATAATGTTTTCACAATGGTGTTCATTATATTTGTTATTTAAAAAAACCACGAATATCACTTGAAATTTTGTTATCTTTCACCCCTTTTAACTTTCACACTATGTTGAAAAAACATAAATCAAGAAATTCAAAAAAAATAAAATTCTCCCAAGATCATCAACTTTTAAATATCATTTTTTATCACCAAACCTGCAACAACATTCAAAAAAACAATTATCTATTGAATATTTACAAGCATGTGTTTGGACCTTTCTGATGTTTTGTTTGTGGTATGGATTGAATATCCATCATGGAAGTTGGAAGTTGATCAAATATTTGGTTAGGTTGATAAATTATAGACCCTTCACATCTAGTGGTAGAACACTATAGGGTTTGCTACCTAACATTGGTTTAACATCCATCATGAGGGCACATGACAATGATGTTTAACCTCAAAAGAGCCATTAGAAGTAATTGATTCACACCCAATGTTTGTTACCTTAATACCTTCAATGTACCATCATTTGAATCATTATGAATTCACATTAAATGTCAAAGGCATTAATTATTTTTAAAATTTTAACTTCTTTTTTGTGCACTTGGTGAAAAAATCTTAACATAACAACAAGTTCAACAAGTTCACCTTAAAGCAAGATGTAACATTACCATCATTTTTCTACTCTTAATCATTTTCAACATTCATTTAGTAAATAATTACAATTTGTCACATCTTTGTGAGAGGTAGGTGAAGGATGCATGGCAAGAATTTTGTTTTAAAGTGAAAGGTGTTGTCTAGGAGGATAAAGAGGAGGATAAATATGGTGCTACTATTGTTGCTATCAAAAGATTGTTGTTGTTGTTGGAAAAAAAACTTGCAATTTGTAGAGAGGTGCAAACAATTTGAAGGATCTAATGAAGAAGAGGAGTTGTGGATTATTATAATCTATAAAATATTCAAGGGGTTTGATACAATGCCATTTGTTGTGATCTCCTTGCAATCTCCAATTGCAAGGTTATACTTATTGCCCTTGTTGCTTACTAGTATCAACATTGTGGTTTGGGATGATGACAAGCTTTTCTTAGCATCTTCTTAATATTTGGGGTGCTATGGAATTCAGTAGAAATGAGTGTTTCTAGGAATTATTGTTGGCACTACTATTGAACATTATTTCTTAAATGATGCTTTTAAAAGATGTTGTTTGATGGTGAAGTTGGGTGCTACAAAGAGCTATTGTTTTTTGATGTTGTTAAACTTCACAAGAAAGGTGGACAAGGGGTTCAAGGATGGTGGGCAAGCACAATGGTGAACCTTTTGTTGACATTGAATTATTTGCTTAGTTTTGGACTAAATAAATAAAATTAATTTTTACAATGTAAATCTGAATTTTAAGAATATTTTATGGTAACTAACATTTATGTTAACGTTGCATGCCACAAAGGATGCCACTTCATCATTTATGTTGCATGACATTTCATGTTGCATGATATTAAATAGTGATGAATAGTCATTTGGAATTCCAATTCTTAACACTCATTTAACACCAATTTACCTTTAGGTGTGAATGGTGATTTATATTAGCAAGTTAACTAACATTTTTTTTTAAATGTGTTAACACTTGTGCTTAATTTTTTAAAATTGATATCAATAAAAAAGGAATTGGATGAGGGATTGCAAATGATTTTGATCACAAAGCCATTTTCTATGTTTGGCCACACAAGGAACATGTGTACATTAAAAGCACATTTTTTTTCCTTTGCATGGTTGGACAATGCTAAAGATGGGGATCAAAATTTTCTTATTATCAAATCAATAAGTAAGTTTGATAGGTTAACACAAGTGAAAGCATAAACTTGGTGCTATGCATGTCTCTTGCACCACTAAGTGAAAATGTTACCAAGATGTTGATGTGGATAAACTTAATGTTACATGGTTATATTGAAATGGGTGAATTATATCCCATAAGAGCTTTGATGTCAATATATTTTAACCTTTAAAAATTCTTTATTGGATAAGTAATCAATACTTAAACCTATTGTTACAACCTTACACAATACATGTAATGACTTAATCAAGAATTGCAATCCTATCAATGTGAAGTAGTCTTAATTATTTCTAGAACACTATGGGTAATAGTTGCATTTGGTTGATCAAATTTGTTAAACAAAAATGTTATAATTTATAATAATTTCTTGGAATTGAATCTGTATAGTCATGAAATATATTATTAATTCCCATTCAAGTGTTGGTTTTGTAGTGGATGGTTAAGGTACAAAGTAATGCATAAAGGTACAAACATAATATTAGGACCCAACTCCATTTCCTTTGTGTTTTGCTTTAAAAGCAATGGGAAGTTAATCAAGATTATATGGCAAAACTAGATTGGTTATTTAGGGAGAATATTTTTAGATTTATGGTTTACAAGTCAACATAAAAAAATTATGACTTAAAAAAGTTGCATTATATTACTATGTACATGTGTACATAAAATGAATGTACAAAAAATGAATATAAAATATTCAAAAACACTTTTCAAAAAAGGAGTAAGTAATGAAAACATTTTTAAAAAACTAGTTACATTCCCTTTTAAATGCTTTTGATTATTTCATGTTCATTAAATTTGTTTCAAACTTATATAAATGTTCCCATAATTTATTTGAAATATTATTGTAAAAACTGATTAAAAACTCAACGTCAATTTAACTTACGATTTAAAAACATGAAAAATTAAGTAGTTGTTACACCTTTTGTGAATTCTAGTTTTTTTTTTGGACCAATAATACCAACTTTTGGATGGTTGACAAAATGTAATACATTTACAACTGAAAAATTATGTTTTTTGCTGAAACATTTATTTTATTTTTTAAAAAGGTCTTGCCATTTCAAATTCAATATTTCATATTTTCAATAGTTAACAATCAATACATATATTGAATCTCTAATTTTAAAATTGTAACAATATTCTAGTGGTTGGGATAGTTGATGACCTCACATTGGTTGGAAGTTCAATTTTCAAAAGTTTCAACAAATGACGTTAAAAATACAATATGTTTTATGATCCAATTGATGTTCTAAATAATATTGGCATGAATCTTGTGGAGTGATTACAAACATATCAATTGAGTAATTAAGTCATATGATCAAAGCCTTAAACACAAGAATGATTGCCAACTATCATCTAATTATTTTTATAACTATTGAACTTACAATAGTAAGTTGACATTAAAATCAAACTTTTGAAACAACATTTTGGCATTGGACTATTTTTTTTGGATTGTAACTAACTAACTTGTATCCAAGGTGGGGAGATTATCTAATCATGAACCATAACAAAATAAGCGTGTAGAATGGTCTAGTTCTAAATATTACAAACAACACTTATTAATTTCACAAAGTTCCTCCCAATCAAAATATGTGTTGAAATAAAAACATACTCATGAAAATTGTTTGTTCATATATAGATTGTGAGATTTTTTGTGCTTTGCTCTAGCAAAGACATTCAATCAATGTCCAAGTTAATAATAACAACAAAATATTTGAAGCTTACCTTTGTGAACTCAAATGTTGGTGTCCATTTAAGTGTTTTAAACCAACTCAATACTTGGGTTTGCCATACATTCCCAACACGAAAATTGTTCACCTCATCAATGTCATTTTTTGTGAACAAAAGAACCATGTTATTGAATTAACTTGCACAATTTGAAAGGAGACACATGTACTAGCTTTAATGTACTCGTTATGTTAATCGTACATTGGTGCATAATTTTCATATGATCTGAATTGTCTGACCATGCACTAAAATTACGTTGTTGAGTGCATTGCATGTCCACGACTTTATCATTGGAAAAAGTGCATGAGCATATTAATTTCATATACTTCATCAACACACAATGAATTCCTTGTTTTCGGAGTTCTCTAACACATCTATTATCATTAGAACACAAATTCTCACATCCAATTGTGTGACATCTCACTATAATGTCATGTGCTTGTTGTTGCAAATTACACAAATTGGTTATCAATCAATTTGCATCTACAATGTTCAAGGTTCTTCAAAAACACAAATTCTTTAACACGGATTTTAAATGTGATAGAATTGTGTTTCACATAGAACTATGATATGAACATGATGTCAACTTTGAGTGATCTTACATGCTTGTCTCACATGGAACCATGATAGGGAAATGCAAGGGCAAATGGTAAGTGAATTGGGTTGTCAAATCACTCTGGCCCATTTGCCCTGAATCACAATTGCAGCACAAAGAGGGTGATGGGTTGCATTGCAATTTTCAGGAGCTCCTTGATGACAAGAGAGATTTGTACAGGATTGGGTCATCTTCAGAAACCAGGAAGGTCTTTTGCACCAGCAGCAGCAGCAATGGAGAAGCACCCATTGCAACAAGGAGTAGTAGTGGGCTCCAGGAACAATAATGCAAGGAGGAGAAGAAAGGGTACTTCCTCTCAGCATCTTCTGCATTTGAAGATGTTGGAACAAACCTTAGGTATGTCTGAGCAGAAGCTTACTGGGCTTGCATTGAATACTGCTGGCAAAGAGAGTCAGGAATCATGTATGGATGATTAGAGATTCATGGGACTGAGGGAACCAGAATTTATCTGAAGAAACTGAGAATGACAGAGAGGTAGCAGTTTCTCACAAGTCAGGCAGTCATGGCAAGGGTTTAGATCCTGTACATCCATACAGTAAGAGGAGCAACATGGCTGCACAATAGTCAGCTGTCAGGTGCACCCGTGCACTGTTAGGAAGTGGTTCAGTGCCAGAACCGAAGAACAATCTTGCAGTGCCAGAATGGAAGAATAATCCTTATAGATCTCCTGATCAGGAAATTTGCACAAGAACAGGGGAACCTGAAGCAGTGAGCAATCTTTACAGATCTCCTGGAAGGGAAGTTTTGCACAATAACGGGAGAGCTTGAAGCAGTGAGCAATCTTCACAGATCTCCTGAAAGGGAAGCTTGCACAGCAAATCATACTTGTGAAAAGAAAATGGGAGAGCTTGAAGTGGTGAGTAACCTTTGGAGATCTCCTGAAAGGAAAGTTAGCATGAAAACTCATACTTGCAAAATGAGAATTGGACAGCTTGGAGCAGTGAGTATGATGTGCAGGATGATGACTCCCTGGACAAGGAAGCTGACTGACACCATGCAGAAGTTCCTCTCACAGAAAGTGCATTCATGTCAGTGATAGGAGATTGATCTCAATACAGTCCATCCCAACAGCTTTGATTGGAGGCAGCTGCAAGATTTTCTGGGCACTGGATGATGAGTGGTATCCAGGAGTGATCCATGATTATCATTCACAAACCCATTTAAGCACGAAATTCACTATAAGGATAATGAGAGAGAAGGGGTTATTCTTACAAAGGAACGGATGAAGCTCAAGGTGACAACCTGAAGAACTGTTAGAGATTAAGTCATCTATAGAGGAGCAACCATGAAGGCAAATAATGATGAAGCCAGATCTTGACAGGTTTGCAGCATTAGCTGTGGGTGTGGATGATCATGAAGGCCAATCAAGTTGTGGAGACTTTTTCTGGGCAAAGGTGAAAGGTTATTCAATGTGGCCTGCATCAGTAATGGATAAAGAGCATTCAAAATTGTGTCAGATTTAGCCTGCAACACATGCTGCCATGTGTCCTCCTCTTCAGTTTTTTGGAAGTTATGATTATGCTAGAATGAGCTCTAAGAAAGTTGTGAGTTTTTGAAGGGGACTTGTGTCCAAATCATGGATATTCTTGGAATATTCCCATGCCACATGGAACATATTGTATGACATGGAAAATATTTTATGATATGGAAACTACATGCCAAGTGCAAGCAGTTGGCATTTGAGCAAGGGTTAGCAGAAGTCAAGTCGTACTTGAAGGATCACAGACTTCCAAAAACCATGTTGTAATTGTGTGATTCACGAGGAGATGGTGTACTTGGAGCAGCAGTCCAGAGACAGAAACCAGAGCTCCGAGAAAGCTGGGCAAAGCCTAAGAGTTTGGAACTGATCAGAAAGAAGAAAAATCATCAAACCATTGGGAAAAATGTTTGGGGCTTGTCCAATTTTTTTCATGATCAGCATTACATCTGGATAAGTATCTGCAGGTACAATTCCATAAGGAATCCAATCACAATTGTGGGTTATGGAATGGAGGTTGAGGACCCTGTGCATTCTATCTGTGACAATGTTTCAATTAACTCCAGTTAATGAGCTACCAACTGAGGGTCCTTCACCCTCTGCTTGCTGGAAGAAGCTGTTCCTGAAACTGCAGAAGGTGAAAGAGAAGTCTGGCAAGTGTTTTTTTGGTCCTGAGCATAAGAAACATCGTCCATGGAGGTGGGGCAGCTATGCTTGGATTTAGTAACTCTCAGGTGTTGAAGCTCATCCAGAGATTGCCAAATGTGAAAGCTTGCACAAAGTTCACAAACTGGCTGGACAAGTCACCTGTGCAAGCAACAACCACCACTGCAGTCTTGCTTGCTGGTTACAAACCTGTGACTGTCTCATGGAAGCACTTGGATCGCTGCACCGTCTGTTATCTTGAAGTCCACATTTCTGTTTCTGAAGAAGAGTCCTTGAGTGTTATCAGCTCTGAGAGGGCTCAAAGTGGTAACTAAGGCCCTTGAATGAGGAAATTACCAGAATAAGGGTACTGCCCAGGATGGCAGCCAAGGGTGGTACCCATATTCTGGTTACGCCCTCATCCAAGAGCCTTACCAAGCATACAGCACCACTAGAAATGCAAAGCAGGAAGAAACAACAGGAAGGAACCTTATGTTTTGTACAACATTTTAGAACTGAAGGTTCCTCCTTCAAAATGTAAGATGCTTCCCCTGGACTCCAATGAATCTCACCTTTTAAGGTAGCCTCTAAATACACTAAGAAATTTCTAGCAATGCTTTATGCATTTGTAGGATGCATTGGCCCCACTTCTTTTTTTTCCGGCTTCCAATCTTCTCTTCTGTTATCATAATGAACCCCAATCAGTGATGACTTTTTGTGTTTTCTCTTTTCTTCTCATGTGGTCTATCTCTTGGCTTGGGTCTTATCTCTTCAGCTTGAATCTGAAACACACGTTTGCAGGATTGTATTTACAAGAGCTACAGGAGGAAAGAAATACAGACAGATATTCTGCATTTGCATTAGGTGAAGAAGTTCACACAGAGAGGAGGGGGGTGGAGATGTGGTGCATTCAGACATGTATAATAGTAAGCACATGGAAATGGGTTCAGTTGCCATGCATTTTTTCTGCTACTTTATCCACGAAGCATGAGAGAGTATAGGCTTACATCATATTCTTCCACTGTTGAGGATGTGTTCTTCCAGTATCAAATTGCTGCTTCTTTGCAGTCAATGGGCAATAACAGCCGCATATGAATGTCCGTGCAGGCCAGAATCTTATGTGAAGAAAAGAACTTGTTGAGCGGGTGGAGAAAGAGACTCCTCAATTCCAGACCAGATATGTTGATTTCAAAGGAGTTTTCCCACGTGATTCAATTGCGCCAATATCTCAAACTCAGGTGTGCTGCAAAACTTCTTGTCACCCTGCTTGCCACCCTGGTCTTAACATTATTTCAAATTACGGAATCTGTTAGAATTCTGACCACAAAACAATGTTTCTTCTGTAGCATCATATCAACTGAAGTTTGTCAACACAATTTCCATGGCAACTGTTGTTTACTGGCAATCGGGCTAGAAGCAGAATGGGAGATCTCCTCAACCATGTCCTCTTCTCTGTTAAACACCAAAGACAACACGTCTTGCTCCCACTAAGGCCATTGATAATCCTGTCAGCTTTCAAAAGCCACTTTGTGTTTCTGGTGCAGCTGATCAACAATATTTCCATCAACAATTCTGAGTCACACAGAAAACAATTTTGAATCAGTTTTGTGACTTTTGGTAACAAAATGTCTGTAACAAAATTTTATTTTCCTCTTCCTGACCAACTCAACAATGGCATACTGTCTGTGCTACAATTCAGCATTATCATACCAAATGTCAGCTTCAACTCTTGCAGCTTTCATGTACAGGAAGCTTCAAAACTGAAACAGAAAAACTCTGGCATTCCAAGAAGCCATGATTCTGAAAGAGAAACTTAGGATTCCAGGAACTTCAAGTCTGCAAAAAAACTCCGGCATTCCAGGGAGCTACTAATCTGCAACAAAGAAAAGTATAGTATTCTAGGAAAGCCTCAAATCCAAAACAGAAAAAACTCTGGCATTCTGGTGAGAAGTGGCCTCTATCCTAGAGCTCCAGCTAATGCCTCTACCAGAAGAATCCTTCTCCAAGCTAATGGCTGCAGTGACAATACGGCTGGTGGGATCTTGGACCACCATCAACCTCACAAACACTCTTGGAAAAATGCAACTTCAAATGCACATACAGCTTCAACACTTGTTACTCTCATCACTCACACAGCTTCTTCTTCTCACAACAAATCACCAAACTCTAGAAGCTTTTGGCATTTTGTGAAGCACCTCACACCTTTCCCTGATTTCCTGCAACTTCTGTCATCAGCTTTTGTTGCAAGATCTAATGTGTGCTTTCTCGCTGCAATTCAATAAATTCAAATTACAGCTTCAAGCAGAGCTTCTACAGTGATTTATGAGGCAACCAGACTATCTTTGCACACCAGCAAACATTCTCTTGCTGGCATTTCTACCCTGTCATTCCAGCACTCTTCTGTCTTCTCTGGATTGATCTTCTACAGAATAAAATGATCAAACCAAGTTTACTTCAGCAGGTATCAACTACTTGGCAATCATGACATCAAAGTTTGTTGGCGAATCCTTTTCTCAGATGTAGCTCATTGGATGTGACTTCACTGATCTACTTTGTCATTACTGGAAAAGTGCAAAAGGGAACACACCTGCAAGAGTGCACAAAGAGGACCTTCTTCCAACCTCATGAAATCATCACAAAAAAAGGAGCAATCGATCCAGTTTCCCAGAATGATCAAACAGGTGCACTTTCATGTTCATTAATATCATAAAGACAGCAATCCAGTTCTTTATTGAACCAGTTTTCAGGAAGAAACAAGATCATTCCTTCCACCTTTCTATACATCAACATGTACAGTTGCATCCTGTTCCAAGTACTTTGCTTCCATGATCTACTTCATAGCAATGTGAGCTGGGGTAAGCTGTATTATTTACCTGCTTTTTGGCATTGCCTTTTTTCTTATCATAAAATAAGTCACAAGCAAGTACCCACCCACCACACTACTCTCTGCCATCAAGGAAATGTTAAATTGCATGGTTACTTGTGCACAACTTCATGGCCAAGAGCTCCAGGGCAGAGACCAAAACGAGTGTGGCTGATGATAATGAGCACATTAGAGCTCATCAACTGCTACTGAGGGACGACGCACCACCCATCAGCTAAAATCTGTGTCTATTAGATCAAGTGGAGTTCTCCTGTTTTCACATGCAGCAGTGGTAGTCTCATGGCAAGGACCATTACCATTAACAGGAGTATGATTGGCAGAGCTTTCCTCAGAGCTATCTTCGTCTTTTTCCTCCCCAAAATGGTCAAAAAAAGAAGTTCCACTCCATGGCCATTGATCATTCCATTGACCTCTAACAGCAGTTTTTCGCCACTCCTGATCAGCAATCATCTCAGGAGACAGACCCCACTGCACAAGCTCTTCACGAGTATGGTGAACAAGTAAGCTATACTCGCCACCTTTGGCAAGCTGCATTACACGAACCTCACAGTTATGAGGGTTGTTGAGAAGCTCAAATTGCGCTGTTGTCCATTTGAACCATCGCATCAGAAATACACGCATCGTTACTCCATGAGAAACAATGACAAGGTTGAGATCCACTGATTTATAGCCCACATCTCTGTTCAGTCGATTCATGTCAATGTCCCTCCACAGACTTTCCAGAAAACCTGCAACAAGAAAAACAGAACTGGTGGTGACACTCACACCTCTCTCTCTCTGAGAAAACACCAGAGAAATAAATACTGCTATTGCAAAAAGAGCATGAACCATCTCTGAAATGTTGACAAGCTGAGAAACAAGAACGCAGCAAATGACTGTGAAAACAAATGGCAGCACCAGATGTTAGATTTTCCTTGCAAAACACACTGGATCTCTTCATGCTTGTTAAATTAGGGTTTGGGGGGAAGAAGAGCACTTACTTGTGACTCGATCAAAGACATCAGCTGCTGATTCCCCTTCAGGAAAACGGTAGAAGAACCGACCAAAGCGACTTCGAATGCCTTTCACAAGCTTCATCTGTTCCAGCTGCTGGAAGTTTCCAAAGTCCTGCTCTCGGATGCGTGGCTCCTCTCGGACACCCAGGATGTGCTGCTTGTTGAAGGCACGTCCGATTTCCTTAAGAGTGCTGAGCGTGCGCTGGTGCGGCGAAACATAGAAGTGTACACGCCAGTCAGAATTGCCATCTTTCTCGATCAGAGCTCTAATCTCTTCCCCACAAGCTTTGGCCTGCATGATCCCTGCTTCAGTGAGTCGGATCTTCGAATCAGCAATGCAACAGTAGGTGTTGGAATCCACGTTTCCTTGACTCTCTCCATGCCGCACTAGTATTATGCGTGTCGGTCTTCTTCCCCTTCTCTCTTCCGCCATTCATACACTAGAAGCACTGTCGCTCAAATTGCAGCTTTCTTGCCTGGGTGTGACTCCTCCTCCTCGTGGCGCAACTTATCAACTAGATCCCCTCAACTCTTGCCAAATGCTCATAACCGTCGCTGCCACTCCGCTACAACACAAGCTTTTCTGTCTGTCTTCTACTTTTCTCTCTCTGATCGCTTCTTCTGCACGACGCATCAGGAGCATGTCGTATGCAGCTGCTGCTGATGCTGCCGCTCATGTCTTATCAAGATCCGTAAGAAACCAAAGGAAGTTCATTACAAGAATGCGTGTGCTCCTCAACTACTATTATGTCACCTGTCTGTGACGAGATGTTTGCCTCGCGATCTGCAATCTGCCTAAGCGTTTTCCTCTTCTTCTTTTTCTTGTTCTTCTCCTGCAAATCTCAAGATGCAAAATTCTTGTTCTGCCTTCCGATTCTGATTCCGCAAATGAAACGAGGTCGCATCTGCCTCGACCAGATCGAGATCCAATGTTGCCTTTGCCGCTTATGCTTTTGTTGAGAATCCGGCTATTTAAACCAAACAACAGGTGTTGTTGTTGTTGTTGTTGCTCCAAAAGATCGCGAGTTGTTGTCGACAGATGCCTTCAATTCCAGATCAAAAGAGGGTCAGGGACCTTGGAAAGGCGAGATCCTAACAACAAAACAAACAAACAAACAAATCTGGGATAGATAGGGAACAGATGTTGTTGCTCTGGGAAACACAGACGAGAACAACTGCGAAGTGGGGCGCGAAAAAAAAAAAAAAAAACACCGAACGAACAAATAAAAGACCACAAATCTATTTCACCTATCGACCTTCTTCGAATGCTTCCAATTGAAACAAAAAAAGAGTCACGTATTCAATACCTATTTTCTTCTTCTTCTTCTTCTTCTTCTTAGCCCCGGATCGGATTCATCCCACAGAAAGGATACGATCTGCGCCAAGAAACAACGAAACAAACGCGAGATTTCCGCAAAAGGAGCTCCAAGTCTTGTAGGGATTGCTGTGGGACCGACATACGAAGAAGGCTCTTCTCTTGTGTACTCTCTACATGTGCTTTGATTACTATCCGCCACCCAGCCTTGTTATAGCCAAAATGTTATATTCAAAATTTAAAAACTTCTAAAATCGTGTGCTTATTCAGCATTTTAATAGCCATAATAAGACAAAAATTTAAGAAAATTTTCCATATTTTTTACCCATGGTTCAACTAGTAAGCCAAAAATATAGCAAAAATTTCAAAAAAATTACTAGCATGTTGCCCATCTTTGGTTTAAGTCTTTTTTCTTGGATTGTCGCCATTTTGGCTATCACACAAAATTGCCCCAAAAACACTGTCGCCGCCTGTGAGCCTGTGTGTCGCAGTGTCGCCGCCCTGTCCTTATCTGGAAACCGTATCCGTTAACGGATGTGTTTCATCTATGCCCCCCTAGCCTAGCCTAGCCTATATGTAGGCATACTCCTCTGGCCTGTGTTGCATGTGACACAAATAAATAAATATCTGTAACTTGGGGCTCTGCGCAGCTTCACTCTAGCAGTGACGATGAATTGTTTTCTTAATGAGAATTGACAAAGAGAGAAGTTTCATCTTACCCCATCCATATTTTTTCAACCAAGCCTGACAGATTTGTTAGGTTTATCATCTATAACTGGTTATACCCTTTAACCTAATTCATCTACCCTTTAACCTAATTCATCTATCCTTTAACCTAACATCTAAACCTAACAGATCTGTTTTTCCTTTTGTATCCTCCAAACAGTCCAGAAGTCCATGTGCTGCCGTCCAGAAGAGTGCTTGGACTAAACGTGACCTTGTCATTATCTGCTACCAATCCTAGTATAACGGATACACCTCCTGCCTGCAACAGTCTCAATCAATCCATCAAGTCGCCTTTTGCTTACATAAAGACCAGACTATTTAGTCAATGCTTCTCTGAATCTATCAAGTCAGTCATTTCACAACTACCCCATGCTCAACACAAAAAAATGCTTATTGTTTTATGACGTTAATATTTTTGTTTGCTTTCACAATACCACACAAATTCAGTTGATTCAAGCAAAACATTTGCCCCAAGACAACAATGTGGAAGTTTGAGACAAACCTTCTCTGTTGATACCAAGGCTGAAGTGATAACACCACTTTTTGCCAATGCAGTTGAAGCTGTACCAAACTCCTCCATTTGTCATCTCAGAAATCACCTGGCTCCAACAGACTCAATTGATGTTAAAAATGCTTCCAGAGAAACTGTCTGGCACAAGAAGAAAGAGGTCAGTGGGTCATATGGTGCAGAAAAGAAAGGAGGTTTTTCTTTGTATCTATTGTTCCTCCAATAGTACCTCATGAACAGGCTTGTTGATTTCCTTTGAATTTTTAGTGTCTGCTAAACCAAACTATTTTGTTGCAACCCCCACATACACATGCCAACAATTTCCCACATTCAACTTCAGTGGAAGGTATGGTATACATAAAATAGGAGCTGCATATAAAAAACTTTCAATGCACTAGCAGTTATATCACATGTTAACTACAGAGAAACTCAAACATACCCAATTCCATATTTTCATGTACTATGTCAATTCCATTGATGCGAGATGCACCTGTTGCTTTGCAACCTTCCACAACCTGAAGGTGTCATTCATCAAAATCATTGTGAAGAGGGAAAAACACTATAGGATGTGTGCACAAACACAAATAGAAAAGAGTACCATGATGAGAAGGCAACCAACCTTGCAAGAACTTAGGAAGTGCAAGTGTAGAAAGAAAGAAAATCGTGAATGTAAAAATCCTAGTAGATTGACAACAAATGATACATGCAAGGATGCATACAATCAATCCAATTGTTCCCAATCCAAAAACTACGACAATTGATCAAAGTGTAACTTTTGCAATTTTCCTCAATGTTGTGCTATGGATTTCTAGGACGATGAAGAATTCCATAGAAATGAAATTTAAGATCCTAAAAGGGTGATTTGTAGAGATCATGCACATCAACAAAAAGCCATTGTATGAACCCATCATCACAATGAGAAATGGAGCACCATAGATTTCTTTCACCTATGGCAAAACCACATCCCAAGAGACAAATTTTGTCAAGAGGAGCTTTAAGGTTCACTTTGGCATAAGAGGCTTCATCCACCATACTATACTAGCTAAAGGTGGAAATACCAAAGAAATGGTAAATGGGCTTCCCATCCAGTGTGGTGAATCTTGTCTTCTTGTCTAATAGCATCACCCCAGAATCAAAGTTGTGCAATAATACATAACAACAATTGTTCTTCCTTTGTTTACAATGGAAACATTTCCCACAATTTATTAGCCAGGCCGAAATCACATGATCCCCTAGTTGTACACTTGTCACACCTTTTCCAATACTCTAAAAAATTCTACAAATTACGAAAAGTGTTCAAAAAAATGTTAGGGTTTTTTTGCAATCCTCTCAACCAACATCAAAAAACCTACATTTGGAGAGATGTTCTATGAATTGTTGTTATTGTTATTTTACAAACTTTTATACATCCAAAAGTCTCAGAAACCTTGATAATATTTAGAGTAACAAATGTTGTCAAATGGAGATTTCTTAGGTCACTCATGGTACAAGAACGTTGTACTTAAAAGTGGAGTCACAATAACACATACCATAGCAAATGTAATGTTTCCTTGGTTTTTTCATGTTTTAAAGTCATAATTTAATTTGATGTTGAAAATGTAAGATTTGTTTATATAGTTGTATTTTTAATATATCATGGGAACATGTGAATTAGTTTGAAATTAATCCAATGAGTAAAAAATTAACAAAAACACCCATTAAACATTATAACACTTGCTTTTAAGTAATAAAAGGATTTGTAAACGGATTTGAATTTTTTTTTAATGGCATTTTTTGCCAAATTTTTAACATAAACCTTAATAAAATAATATGAAGAATTTTTTTTAAAAAAATTATTGAAGATTTTTTCAAGAATATTCCAATAATATTCCAAGAATATTTCCCTAAAATTAGTCACAAAAGTAGTCAAAAAGCAGGTGGGTGTGGCTCATGTTATCCCATTTGCAATTTAAAATAGTCCTTCCAATTTGAACAATTATTGTTGAAATTGTAGACTTTGTTCACAACATTTGGAAGAAAAGTTTACCTAGTAACTTCATGCCCCCCAATGCAAGGGAAAGTGTGAAACTTGTCTTGAACATTTTATTTACAAAAAAAATCAATCACTGTCAATAAGGAAGAAATGGCACACTTGTTGAAAGAAGAAAACCATGTGATGCAATGGGTTTAGTTTATTCACAAACTTTTATAACAAACAATAAATTTTTCACTTGATTTTTCACGGTGTCCCCTCTTTTGATGATTAGATGAATGGGAGGACTGCTTACCTTGCAAGCAAATGACAAAGATCACTTTGGTAGATGGAAGAGTGAGTAATATTGACACTAGTTCATATATATGCATAAGGTTCATGAAATAGATACCTTGACAACAACAAGCAAGGGGGCCCCATTTCCAAGGGGGTGTATTCAACACAACCCAATGAATATGCTCAAGACCCAAGTACATCCACCTTGCTTAGAACTTGAAACATGGCTAATGAAAAATAAAAGAGGTGTTATTCAAAATTTTACAATCCCCAAGAATTCATTGAAAAAAAAACACTAATGTGGAAAATTCTTAAAAAGACAAACTTGGGCAATACTACCAAATGCCACAGGCTCCTCCTCAAAGTCATAAAAATTGTTTTCAATTGGAACCCTAAATGTTTTCTCTACAATCTATCTAGTTTTTACACAGTTGTGTTTAGGAACTTACCACCCACAAACATTGTAAGCAAATTGCAAAACCATGAATTTTGGAAATATGATTGCATGTGCCAAGTGGGGTAGGGTGTTCACTACAAGGAATTGCAAGATTTTCATTGTTGCCTCATTCCCCATGAGAAGCTCTTCAACACGTGAAGTGGTATGAACCTCTGTTTTAGTCATTTGTGTTTGAAGGGTCATTAAACTCTCATGTGTCAAATGCAACTTTTGATCTTTGTCAAGAAACTGATGTTCTATTTCCAGTGCTACAACCATCATGGTTTCATTCTCCACTTCCCACTTCCCAACTGTTCTACAACAAGCTCCTTCAATTCCACCACCTTTTAATCTTTTGTCAAGAGTTGGCTCTGATATGCATTTGCACACATCTGCAATGTTACCACATGTGCCTTTAGTTCAATTTCATGACTATTCCACTCTCGTTGCACCACAAACTCTTGCTTTGGTTCTTTCCAATTCTAGTTTCTACTTTAGGGTTTCTACGTACAACACTAAAGCCTAGTTATGATCAAACTCATGCTGCAAGCTCAAAATCAGGCCATCTTTTTCAAGGATGTTTCCATGGCTGCTACAAAGCTACACTCTTAACATCTCCTCTTGCATACTAGTATTTTCTACTTTATCATGAAGCCACCACAACATTATTAATAATACGGTGGATTTTTTCTTCAATGCATCCGCAACATTCGCCACCAATTCCTCAAGCTTTTCCTTCTATAAAATTAATTCTCTATGTGGGTGAAGCTCACTTTACAAAGAATTTTGTTTTTGCATTAGTTCGATGTTGTTTTCTAACTCCCTTTGCAAGTTTATTACCAAGGTGTCCCTTGATTGGAACTCCCCAACTATTAGTTCTACTCTCATTTTCTCCTCAAACTTACATTTCATTTTTATTGTTGTGCATAACCACCACCCCATGATCGATAATGTTGTAGAATTCCTTTCAAGTTTTTCCAGCACTTCCTCATCAGCAACAACTGCTTCACCTTGAAGGTGTGTCAACCTAACATGATTGTCTTCCCATTGCCTTTGGAAAGCTACTCCTTTGAGCTCCCCATCTTTTTACTTTACAAGTGTTTCATACTTCACATCCCAGTCCTCACTCTCTTTTGTAACCGCCATCAATGCCAATTTCATGCTTTCAAGCTTTTGCACAAGATGTGCAACATTATAACTTGCTATTACTATTTTTTTCTTTAGTGCAACAATAATCTCATCTTTTTATTCCAATGTCCTTACATATTTCACTCTCAAACTCTCTAGCTCATTGACAACAAAACCCTTTTAACCTTCCAAGTTTTGAACAACATTAGGGTGAAACACCCACTCCTCTTCTAGAACAATTTTCAATGCCTCCAACTCTTATTCTTATTGCTACTCCACAATATTGTGATGGTGCTTACATAAAAAAAGGTGGGACAAATAACAAAAAACAAGAAAAACGAAAAAAAATGAAAAAAAAACTACCCAAATTTCCCTCATTCCAATAAATATGATGCACCCCCAGGCTCCTTAATGGATTCAAAGGTGAGCCCAAACTGAAAACAACGGAAGAGCAAGGAATCGGAGCACGTTCCCTGGCTCTTAGCACTTTGAGGGGTAGAAGGGTGTGCTAGAGCTCTGGGATGGGACTAGGATGAGTGACAAGCATCAACTACTCACACAGACCTGCACAAAACCAATACAAGGTGGTTAGTGCATAATTGGAGCACTTTTGGTGCTAGGATGAGCCATGGGCAAACTAGGACTCTCAAGACTCACCATGGCCCGGACTTGCAAGAAGCCATCACCTTCCCCCTTATATTATACTTTGTGCCTCTCCACGAAGCCCACGTCCAGCTTTTTGTTCCGAGACTCCCAAGTGGGAGTCCCAAAATTGCCAAAATTGGGACTTCCGCAACTTTGGGGCCCCATAACTTTGTGTGCAAACCTCCGACCGAGATGAGGTCTAAAGAAAAGTTGTAGCCCTCATCGAACGCTTTTCAACGGTATGTGGCACGCCACTTGCACACAAGGAAATCGGGTCGATTATTGACTTTTAATGGTCGGGAGTCAAATTGCCAACTTGATTCTCAACCTTTTTTTTGGCCATAACTTGTGTTTCAGATGTCCAAATGGGTGATGCAAGCCTATTTTAGACATCTACGTTTCAATATCTTTCCAATGATATAAATAACTCCTCAAACCAATTGGTTTCGACCCCTGCAATTGCTCCCTGAAGATTCAAAAGTCCTTCGGAACTCTAACTCCCAAATGAGAGTTGCCTTGGGAGTGTGAGGGTTCATTTTCTCACACTCTTTTGCACTCCTAAGAGTATAAGATGTGCCTCCCAGGTCTCCCTCTTGTCTTGCCCTTTTGCAAGTCCTTGCTTTGGTCCTGAGCTCAAGGTTAGGGTTACGACAAAATAATCGTCAAACTTCGATTATTCTAGCACATAATTGTTGACCAAACAATCATTTATAATTGTCTCAATCAACAACCATGGTGTAATTGTTTAGTGACAAAAAAAGACCTTATACTTGGTCTACATAAACCAATTCTGATTATCATCGTCACTGGAATTAACTATAAATATTTTCCAACCTTGTTGCCAATATAAATA
>Ga0116229_10003038_pt1 | contig 27547 bp, 27 predicted proteins | sample S1TSphgellanicum_3_FD_87313 | JGI IMG/M metagenome (GOLD analysis project Ga0116229, IMG submission 87313) | Host-associated microbial communities from peat moss isolated from Minnesota, USA - S1T2_Fc - Sphagnum magellanicum MG | ecosystem: Host-associated > Plants > Peat moss > Unclassified...
ATGGTGTTAAGTCCTTAAACATTGGTTTGGATGAATGACAATTTGGCACAAAGTCCTAGAACGTGTAGTGTGTGAGCTTGGAAAAATATATCTATCAATTTTAATCATAAATAATGCATAGGAAGTAGGTTACTTAATTTCAACTACAAACGCAATCTAATTTCCGAAATTACATTTGTATTTTTCCTTCATTAGTAGCATTTGTGCTTCCATGCATAATCACCTTGTAGAACCGGGAGTAGAGGGACGGAAAGTCACCTCACAATAGGTTATAATTAGGGCACAACAATAGTCTTCAAAAAAGACCCTAGAGATTGAGATCATATAATGATGCCGAAAAAGTTTGCCACCTCATCAAATGGAAGTGACAAAAAATGGGAAAATAGATGGGGCATGTGATGGCAAGAATATATGGGATGACAAGATTCGGGGTTTTGCACCACACCACCTTGACATGGCAATTGTGAAGGTGGGGGACCAAAACATTGTGGACATGGGTGAACTCCATAAGGTAATGGACATTGAGTTTGAGTATCTTCAACATGAGTTGAATGACTGGGGGTTCAAAGATTGTGTTAAATAATTCATGAAGTCTAAACGGTCTTGGCTCAAAAAGCAGTGGATTAAACATGGGCACACATCTTGCCCTATGGGTGTGGAAACATCCCAGTGAAACACCCTTGTGGCATATTGGTCTAAACGTGCAACAAAGAAGAGGATTGACCAACTTACAAGTGCAAGAGGTGTAGTAATGAAGGTCAACAAGTATGGACAGGGTGGAAAAGCAATGGCTAAACATAAATTGGTAACATATTGTCTTCAACCTACTATGTTACGGGATGTTTAGTGCAATGGGAAATTTGTGTTGTAATTTATTAATTATAGACATGTGCTTAAAGTTTGGTGTGTTGCAAAAACTAGCATCCCATCGAAGCCCATCGTTGTCTAAGATGGTGGTAGCTGCATGTTTTGATTTTGTTGGCAACCCAAATCTAGTAAGTGCCCACATATTGTTTGTATTCAAATGTGGAAGGGGCTGTGTGGCACCTAGTCTAGATGTGAATATAGACATCTAACCATCATTGACACAAATTTAATTGATCCAAATTGCATATTCTAGTAGCAATTAATTTGTTCATGGCACGTTGATATTACGAATCTTTTGGGGTCTACATCAAGATGTTGTGTTGGTGCTTGCATTATACATAGGGCTAACAAAAGGCCAGAACTTCATGGTGCATTTTGCAAATTAAACAGTTGAAACCATAACACCTAGGTCCATCCTAAATACCTCGAATATTCACTTTTACATGCAAATAAAGTATAGCCATGTTGTTGAATTGCTATAAGACAAAGGTTTCCAAAGCTAATACAAAATGACAATTAAAGTGGAGCCCAAGTTACACCGCATAGCAATATATGCGTACTTTTCAAGGGCATCAAGATTTATTTAACTACTACTAGCCCTTGTAATTTGGGCAAGTAGAAACTATATTTGGGTATGTTACTTGAACTATCCATATAAGTATAAACATTGACTATTATGAACCCTTGGATCTAATACTATAAAGACCAGGCATGGGGTACTATGTATCTAACACAAGTTGGTTTGGAATGGTGGTTTACTATGGCAAAAGTCTAATTCAACCTATCTTTCTTCACAAATTAAAGCAATCAAAACCAAGCTCTTAAAAATGGTTGGGCATGTAGAAAAAGTGTTTGAAGTAGCTATTGCAAGAGGCATTAAACAACTTCATGCAACAATGGAGTCTACCATGGCAAGGTTCTTAGCATAAGCAAATGCTAAGGTGCATGCTATAGGGCAAACAAATGTGACAACTATTATTGACATTGAAACAATGGCAACAACCTCTACCATAGTAGTCGAGGCAGACATTCTACAGTTACACATAGGCTTTGACCCTATTAAGCTTGGGGTGGGATTTGAAGACAACGCCACTAATGGACAAAAGGGTCTAGCCCATGATAGCAAGGTACGTTAAGGCCTTAGCATCATGGCATGTAGTTTGCACTAAATCTAACAACATGATTCATTGAACAATAACACATGTTGGAACTAGGGTTGACCAAAATCTAATGGGATGGTAGAGCAAGAAGAATACCAAGTTAGAGCCAAGGGAGGGCGTGAAAAGAAGGGCACGTGACGCACTCCCAACTCCTGGAAGGACTAAAATGTGAATCCAAGTAGAAGACAGCGGAAGAGGGAGGAGTCGAAGCACGCTCCCTAGCTCACAACACCTTGAAGGGTAGAGGGGCGTGTTGGAGCTCCGGGATGGGACTAGGAAGAGTTAACAAGCTTCACTCACTCACATAGGCCTGCATCAAATGCAAATACCAAATTACTCCATTTACCTTTTTTGACACACCCCCACATTCTTTGAAAGACTCAAATGCGAGTCCAAAAATGAAAAGAATGGAAGAAAAAGGAATTAGTGTACGTTTCTTAACTTGTAGCACTTCGGGGGTAGAAGGGCACGCTAGAGTTCTAAGATGAGGATTAGCATGAATGACAAGCAAATCATTTATTCACATGACTTGGGGGAAGCCACCACCTTCCCCCTTATAGTATACTATGTGGCTAGCCATGGAGCCTACATCCAAATGGCTTTTCTCTCCCGGAACTCCTGAGTGGGAGTCTCGAAATCGCACCAATTGGGACTCTCGTGACTTTGGAGCCTCATAATTTTGCGAGCAAACCTCGGATCGAAATGCGTTCTAAAGCAAAGTTGTAGCTCTCGTTGAGAGCTTTCTAACAGTATATTGCACGCCCTCTATAGTCAAGTAAATCGGGTCGATTGTTAACTTTTTCTGGTCAGGAGTCAAACTGGCAATTTGACTCCCGACCCTTCTTTTGGCCATAACTTGTGTTTTAAATGTCTAAACGAGCACTAAGAGACCATTTTAGACATCTAAGTTCCAAGAAATTTCCAATGATATAAAGAACTTTACAAGTCATTGAGTTTTGACCCCTGAAATTGCTTTTTGAAGTTTTGGAAGTCCACCTAGACTCCATTTCCCAAAGTGGGAGTTGCCTTGGGAATGTGAAGGTTCACTCCCTCGTACTTTCTCATACTCCCTCATACTCTCTCACACTTTCTTACACTCTCGGGAGTATGTGATGTGACTCCCAGGCTTCCTCTTGGCCCGCAACCTTATAACCCCTTTGCCTTGGCTGCGAGCCTAAAGCTAGGGTTGTGATAGCACGCACTAGAATGTGTAGGGTGCCAATAGCAGAAGAAGTGAGAATGAGGGTGCCTTAAGAGCTATGTGTGGTTAGTTAAATGCATGGAAACAAACATAACAATCAGGAATAAGGCCAAATGTGTTGTGGACCAATATTGGCTTAAGATGTATAGTGGGATGTTATGGGTGCATAATTTCAGCTAGGGGATAAGGTAGCATTGATTAGCCCTACCAAGCTGGACATAATTGCTATTGGAAACAACTTGAAAACAAACAAAAAAACAAAGATTCAAGGTTCATGAAATGGAACAATTGTATTAATTAACAAAAAGATTACAAAGGTTATATGTTTGAAATGCTACAATCACAAAACTATGGCTTGCAATAACTAACAAAGTTTGAAGGTTTTATGTGCATTCAAAAACCATGAAAGGAGATAATGAAAGACTACTCAAAACCATTCTAATATATATTATCTCCTAACCCTAAAGTAGCCACCACTTAACCCTAACCTAGTTGTCACTTAATTGTAGCCGCCACCAAACCCTAACCCTAGCCACTTCCAAGCCTTAAATAACCTCCACTTCCAAACTTTAACCTACTATTCAACCTAACCTAATTATTATCAGGATGTGAATACTATTCATCCTTTTGATGAATGTTTAACACATTCATCAACATTGGGAATTAAAAATGAATAGTATTTTTAACACTCCCACTTTATGAAGTTTATAATCTGAACATGGTTATCAATTTATTATGTCGTTATTTTAATAATGCCTTGGTAAGCACGTCCGCCACCATGTCCTCCGTTGAACAATATTTGAACATAACTTCACCATTTTCAATTCATTTTCGAACAAAGTGATGTTACACATCAATGTGCTATGTTTTAGCACGTTGGGTGGGATTCTTCATTAATGATATTGCACCTTGGTTGTCACATCGAATCACCATCTCCTTCTTCTCTTTCATATACCTTAATTCCTTCATGAACTTTATCATCCATATGGTTTCCTTAATAACTTGCGTACTTGCCATGTATTTGACTTCGGTCGATGACAAAGCAATTATGGGGTGTGGTTTACTATTCCAAGAAATGACTCCACCTCCCATCATGAATACAAACCTTGTGGTGGATCTCCTATCTTCAAGGTCACTAGCCCAATCCGCATCACAATATCCGACCAAATCTTGGGGTGGTAATCCTCCGAAGCGTAATTTGAATTGCAAAGTGCCTTGCAAGTATCGAAATGCGCTTGACCACAATCCAATGTTTAGGCTTGGATTAGCCATGTGTTGACTCACCATGCTTATTGGATATGTCAAATTTGGCCAAGTACACAATGTGGCATACATCAAGGATCCCATGGCTTGTTAATAAGGAACCTTCACCATCTCATTATCCTTGTTCACATTCTTCTTCAACTTTGTTTTGGGATCAAGTGGCACTCTAATGGCTTTATAATCTTCCATGCGAAAGCATGTGAGAATTTCCTTGAGATACCCAATTTGGTTGATGTAAATAAGACGTTGTGCATGATCCCTTTCCACTTCCATGCCAAGGAAAAAATGCAAATCGTTAAGATCTTTCATTTTTGAACTTTCAAAAAAGTTCTTCTTTCACTTGCAAAATCTTATCCTTATTATTGCACACCAAGACAAGATCATTGACATAGATGACAATGAAAAATTTGACATCTCCGACTTACGTGTACACACTAAAGTCTGCATCACTCTTCACAAATTCGATGCTTTTCAAGAAAACATCTAACTTTTGGTTCCAAGCCTTTGAAAATTATTTCAACCCGTATAATGATTTATGAAACTTACATACAAGATGTTCACCTTCATATGTGAATCCTTCGAGTTGTTCCATGTAGATCTCCTCTTCAAGGTCACCATTAAGAAATGCAATTTTTATGTCCCTTTGATGAATTTCTATGTCTTCAATGGCCGCTAGTGTAAGGATACAATGAATTGACACAAATTTTGCAACGGGTGCAAAATTTTGGTTGTAATCGACTTAAAATGTTTAGGTGAAACCTCTTGCCACAAGTTTGGCCTTGTAATGTTCGATTCCACCATCAACCCCATGTTTGATTTTGAACACCCATTTGCAAGAAATAGGTTTACTACCCTTTGGAAGTGGCACCAAGTACCAAGTGTTGTTGACAACAATAGAGTCATATTTTTTTTGCATGGCAATCTCCCACTTCTTTGCATTTTCGCCTTTCAACACCTCTTCCACGGTTTGAGGTTCTTCCGAAAAATTGATGGTGGCTCGTTCCACCTCTTTGGTGGCAATGCACCAATCACAAGGCCACTCTTTACGTTGTCTTTGGGGCTTTTCTTTTCATCCATCTTGTTGTGTTTCATTCAAACCTTCAAATGAGACTATTCTTCATTTTGGGAACATGAAGAACTTGAATGATGGTTATAAGCAACATTTTACCTTTAACTTACATTGTGGCCTTGATGTTCCCTTTGTTGATGGCCTCCAAAATGGTGTCATCTCCCATTACACCTTCTGTGGAACAATGGATTCGTAAGTGGTGAACCACTCTTGTTCAAATGTCATATGTTGTGTTGCGCCAGAATCCATGATCTAATTGCACGTCCTATGATCATTAACACCCAAGGCGGCAACAAACATTTGTTCTTGATTTTCACACTTTGTTTTATTTTTTTCTTTTTTCATCACTTGTTTTCTTCAAATAATTCCTCACAAAGTGTCTAGGTTTTTACAATAAAAGAAAAGATTTTTGTTTGCCTTATGAGTTTTGTTAAGCAATGTGACATTTTCCATACTTTCACTTTCTTTTTTTTTGGAAACCTCATGAAGTAATCGAACGATGATGAACTAAAGGTCAACATCTTTGGTGGACATGGATTCTAAACTCATGACCAAGTTATCAAAAGATGGGGGAAGGTTCATGAGAAGTACCATGTACACGTTTTCATCTTCAATCTTCATTTCAATGGAATATAATTGGTTCGTAAGTGCCTTCAGCATGTTGATGTGCGAAAGCAAGTCTTCCCCTTCTTGTATTTTGATGGTGAAGAACCTCCTTCGAAGAAACAACTTGTTTTTAATAGTCTTGGCTACGTGGACACCGCAAAATGTCTCCCAAGCACTTTTGACATTTTTGCAATCTTGTGTATAAGTTGTGCATCCGTGAAATGTTCACAAAGTAATGCAAATGCCTTCGTCGCCTTCTTGTTATAATCCATGATTTGATTTTTATCATCAGGAATTGTTGCACTCCCATCAACAAATTTCCAAAACCCATGTTTAGAAAGGATCATGCACATCTTAAACTTCCAAAGGTGAAAGTTGCCACCATCAAACTTTTCCATGACTTTCAAAGACTACATTTGGAAGGATGACATTTTGTTGAACACAAATGTTAAAACAAACATTCTATGCTTTTCTATTCAAATGAATTGCAAATGGGAAAATTTCAAGTTGAAAAATTTGCTAATGTTTGAAGACCTCACTTGAAATCTCTCCCACTCAATTGCTATTGTCAAAAAACAAAACCTTTACAAGAAACCCTCAAACATTTGGAAAACTTTCTTGCACAAATTTGAAATTTGATTTGAAACTTGTAACATTGGCAAAAATTTTTTTTTAACACACTTGAAACTTAAAGCTTTCAACAACTTGAAAAACTTTTCTTGCACACACCTCAAACTTGAAGGTTGAAACTCTCAACAACTCGAAGAATTTTCTTCCACGCATTTTTTCAAATTTCAACATTGAAATTATCAAGAACTTGAAGAACTTTCTTCCACACTTCACAATTTACAACACTTTGAAGAAGTCTTTTCCACACCTCCCACTCACTTGGAAAAGTTGCAAGCTCCTTGTATGCCACCATTTGGAAATGAATTCCCACTCACTTTGCAAACTAAAAACCTTCTTTCAAAAGGAGTCTCTCCTTTTTTTATGTAATATAAGCTCAAAACCTTTCACTACTTCTTGTTCTAACACAATGTCCTTTCTCTTGCTTGGTGTGGGCCCATAACCTATTGGAAACAACTTGAAAACAAGAAAGAAATCAAAGATTCAAGGTTCATGAAATGGAATAATTGTATTTACTAACAAGAAGATTACAAAGGTTGTATGCTTCAAATGGTACAATCACAAAACTATGGCTTACAACAACTAACAAAGCTTGAAGGTTCTATGTGCATTCAAAAACCATGAAAGGAAATAATGAAAGACTACTCAAAACCACTCCAATATATATTATCTCTTAACCCTAAAGTAGTTGCCACTTAACCCTAACCTATCACTGCCTAACCCTAACCTTAGCCGCCGCTAAACCCTAAGTAACCTCCACTTCCAAACCTTACCCTAGTATTCAACCTAACCTAATTACTATCAGGATGTGAATACTATTCATCCTTTTGATGAATGTTTAACACATTTATCAACATTCGGAATTAGAAATGAATAGTATTTCTAACAATTGCAATGGGTGTGGTAACAAGTATTAGTAGGCAACAAGGTGTACACCATTGCACCCAAGTTGACGTTGGGTGGTATCGGGTGCAACTTGCAGAAATAATGGAGTTTTTTAGCAATACTCCCTTACCCATAACAAATGACAATGATGATCCACCTCAGTTGCAGTTGAAGGATATAATGGGCAACAATTTGTTATGGAAGGGTCAATTCATGCATAAGGCAATGAGTAGGAAACAAGTATAGCTTATCTCCAAAGTGGCCCATAAGGAACTCATCATTGGTCTCCCCATCCAGTTTGCAAAAGAATAATGAGATGTTTCCATACCATAAAGAATTTTGGGAAACAATCTAACATGCATTGTATGTTTCTTAGATGCAAACTACATTATAACCGATATGAATATCAATTTGAATGAACTAAGTTTAAGACCTTGAATGATTCCATGTGATATGCATCTTGTTTATATTTCAAACCATAATTTATATGGTAGTGAGATATGTATTCTTTGTGATATTGCTTCATGGAGTATCTACTCTCATATTACAGTCCACTTCAATGGCAATAATGGTAATGAATATGAATTGACCATAGATAATTAGCTATTTAATTTGTAGTTCCAAGTGGAGTTAGCTATATGTATCCCATTTTTTGCAAGGTTGGTAAGGGGTACAAGCCTTGGGTGTTCATGGTTATTGATGTGATTTCAGAGGTGTTGGTGTAGGATGAAATCAAACATCCAATCTATGGCACATCCCGCATGTGTTAGTGTGCCAAGGACATTACTAGAAGAACAAGTGAGTGGTTGTTTACAAATAGATTGAATGAATATTGGGAGCTAATGGAAGGAGATACACCGAAAATCATCTTACAAGATAATGACCTCGACATCCCATTGTGTAAGTTCGTTTATCACTCACAGTGCATAAGAGTGTTGGCCACCTCCTATAACCATGCAAAAGTTTTGAACAAGTATTGGACACCCCAAATAACATGGTAGTGTAGGTATGGACACAAAAACAAATTCACTAAAGTGTTGTGCAAGTTTTTGAGCAAGTCAGGGATTTGTGAACTATAGCAAGATTCAGGGAATTAGGAATAAGAAAATACATGCTTGCACAATATTGCTTGGAAGCATAGTTAGGATAAAGTGAAAGGACAATTGAGAGGTTTGTAGACTAAAACATTTAGCTTACATCTTTGTCATGTTTGTTGGAATTCGTGCAAATACGTGCAAACACATTCCATGGACTATCTGGAGGTTTTATCATGATGATTTTAATGGATGTTTTGTCTCAAATGTGCTTAAAGTGCCAATATGAGGCTAACAATTATACGCTCAAGGAGGAAAAGGTCTTAAATTAGTGGAATATTGCAATAAAGCTTGCCCTAGGCGAGACAAATAGGGATGGGCAAAGACTCAAAGAAAAGGTTATGGAGCTGGAAAGCACCCTGGCTATGGAATAGTATATGTTTAGGAATGTTCATTCTTAAACCTTATCTTTTTTGGTTTTTCTTTTGTTAAGTTTGGTGTTGTCTTTTTTGTTCTAATAGAGAGTTATTTTAGGAATGTGAAATAACCTTAATGTATGGTGATCAAGCCATGTTGATTTTTTTCAAAGTGTTTCAAGCTTCTAGAAAAATGTTGGACAAAATAGAAGTTCTTGATACTTTTTCCTAATTATTATAGAAGGTCGTTAATTAGGGTGTTTGAGATTCTAGCAGTAAAAAAAATGCAACCCATTTAATGGAAATCACAAAGTTGGAGAAGACCTTTTAGATAGAAAGACCAAACATCATGAGGTCAATTGGCATAAAAGTAGTTTTCAATGTGGGTGTTATTTTACAACTAGTAGAATATGCATTGGGCTTAAATAATGCACTTTAGTTTTGATATGTATGAAGAAAGCCAACTATTAAAAACAAGCATCATTGTATATCCATGCACTTTCATTTTATTAGCATTATATTGAGTTGTTTCAAATGCAAGTAATAGAAGGAGAGCTAAAGAGTTTTTAAAATCAATTCCAAGGTTATGAGTGCGAAGACTTGAAATCCCAAAAGGATGTAAAACACTTGAAACAAAAGCTCAAGAAGGTGGAGGAAAATATTGCAAAGGTTATTTCCTTCCTACATTCATGTGAAATGTAGCAATTCATGTCTAGATGAATCTTCATCAATTCGAGTGCCATCTCAATCCAAATATATGTTGTGTTGAAATAAAAATACTGTAAAGATTTAAGAGGTGGAAAGGAAAAATGAGGAGGCCATAACAATGATACCTAATATGGGGTTAGAAATCGTCAAGCCCACAAAGAAACTTGGGGAGGAAGAGAAAGTGCTTGAAGCAATACAAGAAAACGGCAAAGGTGCAAACCCGCTAAACTTATTTTCTATTGCTAAATCTAGCTTCTTATTTCATGTGAAGTTGAACATTTGGATTCTCAACCTTTGTTGTTGTGAATGGTAGATTTTTAAACATTAAATTAATTCCATGTGAAGTTTAATGGGCAAAGCACATTGTTTCCAGCTGATATTTTCAAGTTCCATGAGCAACTTGCAATAGTGTGCACTAAGCTTGGGCCTTGGGAAAAGCACACCATTGATTGTCAAGGGAAGATTAATGTTGCTAAATCAAAGAACAAGTTATTCAAAGGAAAGATTGGCCCTATTTTCATTGTTCACATGCCCACCATTATGTTTTTGGAACTATCAACTTTTTGAGACTTTTGTATTGGCATAGTTGGTGAGTAGGAATAATCTTGTGACAATGTTATTCAATAATATGCATAAAACAAGCCCCAAAAAAAAAAGATCCTATAATCAAATCTGGGTACAAGGATCTTCTTGAAGTTAATCTTAACATCATTTGTTAGGTCTTATGGACAAGGGGAAAAATCATTTTTCATAATTTTGGTTCAGTACCATACTGTAACATTGTTATAGTATGTAAAAAATGTTTTTCAAACATTACTTTATAGTTTTTTTATGCATAATGTACCAACTTGTTGTTAGGTTGATTAAAAAAAAAACACAAATGGGTGTTTTGTGGTGATCACATAGATTGTGTTTCTTCTCACTTGGCAAGGCAACTATATGATACCCTTACCCCCAATGTTTTGGGTTCTTTCCTATGTGCAAAACTAACGTTAATTCTAGTGGAGGCAGGGGGTGTAGTGGACATAGTGAGTGTTGGGCCTATAATTATTGTTGTTGAAGAAGAAACAATTTTGAAGAGGAGGAGAAAAAGGTAAGGAATTTTGGCCAATTTTGTTCAAGAATTTTTTTGCATAAACAATCTATTTTTAAACCATTGCATGTGTACTCTCATTCATCCCATTAGTTATCAAATTGAGTATTGTGTTATAACAACTTGGCCAAGCTCCATTCAATGGTTATAGAACCGAGTTAGTTTTGTAATTGATCCTTGATTGGCTAGTTATATGATGAGTCTTGTGACATAATTAACAGCACGATGACTCATTATTAGATTTTAAAATTCAGTAAAATTCTAAAAGTTTTTGTGCTTGGATAAAAAAGTTTGACCTTACCAATTTTTCTTAATAACGAGAATGAAGTTTTCTCAATTCTTCTGAAAGAAATTTGTCCAATGTGCAAAGTAAGAATGATAGTACTAATTACAAAGTTGCAATACATTCCTAACTGTCATTTAGAACAATTTATGGTTGTTTAAAACCCTATCATTGGAAAATTAACCTAGACCCCAATAGGTGATGTGATCTCATTGAATCACTAATAACATGTGGCGATGACTCTTCATGCATGTTTGTGTGAACTATAACAAATTCCAGGTGAATTACCAAGTGTTTGAATCAAAAAGCAGCTAGAATCATGACTATTTTGTGCATGAAATTTATTTTTAGTTGGGCCACTTGGGGTGTGATGTGTTGTAGGACTTGACCCATAAACACATTAGAGCTTATGGACCTGCAATAAAGGTGCTTTCATCATGACATGGTACCACAACTTTATAACAACCATTAGACTAGGTAGTCCCAAGCCTGAAGTGTGTGTGATGATGGGTGTGATTTGGCATGGCAGGTCTGTCATGTAGAGTGGGTACTATTCTTGATCCTATGACATAGTTTGTATTTGTATTTAGTTAACACCATCATGGGGTTGCACATAAATGACACATGTTATGATGGGACACACGTTATGAGGGGACACCTGGAAGGAGTAGCCTTACTGCATAGCTAACATCTAAATCTAGTCATTGGGTGGGCTAACTATTTACTTCCCATAGATTTGTACTAAGCAAATTCTTTCAATGTTGGGCCCAAGCATGTAATTTGTGGTAATCTACGTAGGAATGGACGATGACACCACACCCTAATTGGTATGTTTGATGTTAAGCAGTAGGAATGTTGTTTGGAGTATTATTGATCATGGCAAGAATGGTATAAGGTGAGGAGCATTTGGAGGCAACAAGACCCATGAGGGTGTGGATGTGGTTACAACCGAATGTAGTAGTTTAAGCACTGCCATGTTTTGAATATACTTACTTATGTTGGAAGATGTGGGCTAAGATTGGGTTGTTACACTAGGGATGTAGGCAGAAAGGTAAACTCAATGCTATGTACATTCAATTTTTCCCCAGTAAAGCCATGTGGGCTATTCAAATGCTTGGAATAGTTCATGTGTAATCATACTGATGAGTTCAAAAACTTGTAACCCATTGCCATAGTAATAATTTATAGCCTGGTTTTGGTGGAAAGCTAAGCAAATTAGCATGTCAAGCCTAAACTACCAAATTCTTATGTAATTCTACCTTGGGTGTTTAATTTTTTAGGATTGTAAGCAATTTATAAATGTTTTTACCATTGGGTTTCAAAACTCAATTAAAATATATACCGTGTTTATTATAAATATTAAACAAAGCCATAAACACTTAGGATCTACTATGTGCAACATGGGATTGGATGATAGAGAAAATGCATTATCTATAAATAAATGCATTATTTAAAACTAAAATCTAAAAACTAATTGCAATGTTTCCATGTGTCAGAATCCAATGATGGATCACACATTGCACATGACTAGGTCATTCCATACCTACAATAGACACATGGTAACCTACAACTTAAACTCTACATGCCACGTGTCCGAATCAAAACGATCATGATGGAGGGTTCAAGTTATTTTTAAAATTAAAACATTCATAAATAATATTGTCTATTATCTTGCCATGTGTCGCAATTTGGTTACCCGAACTTCATGCTAGAATATACACAAGATGAAAATATAAAGGACCCACAAATTGCGACATGGCGTCCATCCATTGCCTGCTAAGACGTAACATGTCATAATTGTTACAAGTAAAATCGAATGGATTATGACACGTGGCGTTTGGGCATTAGTGGAAAATAATAACCAAAATAATTGTTGAATACTTGCAACACATATGTACACTCGTATTTTGTCATGAACTAGTAATTATATGCTGAATAGTTTCCATCCGACCCCATTGTTGCATGCAATTAAAGACGGCTATGATTTGTCCAACGCAACTACATAACTTTTAGTTACAGATGTTGCATGTGACTAGAAAACATTCATAGGGACCAATTGAAAAAGTTTATTTTTCTTCTAGTGTACCTATTCATTTCTAAAAGGTATGTGCCCATTAAAAAATGAGACAATATGAGGCTACACATTTTTTTATACCATTTCAACTTGTTTTTTTATTTGAATTTAATCTTTCAAACCTCTTATATCTAGGATCATTCTTGCTACTTGAAGAATCAAGTTACATTCTTTCCCCCTATTCCATCCCTTATGGTCGGCACTAACCATAGGAAAGAGGAACAAAATAAAAACTAAAATTTTAAAATTCCAATAATGGAAAAAGGAATTGTGAAACAACTTTCTATCCCTTTACTCATAGTTCTATGAGGTGATTATATTTAGAGGTACATAAACTATCGGTGAAAGAAAAATGCAAAGTGTATTTCTAGATGTTAAGTTATGTTTATAGTTGAAACCGAATAATTTACCTCTTATGCATCATTTATGATTTGGAATTGATAGATATATTTTCTAAGTTCAAACACTCCACATCCTAAAATTTTATGTTAAATTGTCACCCACTTAAACCAACTTTTAAGGATTTGACACCATATTCAATTTGATAGCAGACCTTTAATCACTCAAAATTTTGTTCCTATTGCATACGTTATCCAAATCTAGTTTGCCTTAGTTCATTAAAAAGCTAACTACAAGGCACATTTGCCTACCAAATTCCAAACTCTACACCCAAATTAGTAAAAAATTGTGCTACAAAATTCGAGAGGTTTTCACAAATGTAAAAAGTTCAACTTGACAACAAACCTCCAATCACTTAAAATATTTTTCCTGTCACATACATTATCTAAATCTAGTTTGCCTTAGTTCATTGAAAAGTTAACTATAAGGCGCATCTACTTACCAAATTTCAAGTTCTACATCCAAATTAGTAAAAAGTTGTGCCACAAAATAGGAGAAGGTTTATGAAATTTCTCAAAAATTTCAAGCTCCCAAAACTATATTTACTCACTTCCATTCTTTCAAAAGTACCACTATCATCCAATCTATTATCCTTCTTTGTACCATCTACTAAAACTAATCATTCTTCTCCTTTCGAGGAAAATTGTAAGAACAAGTTTTTTCAAGATTCAAATTGAAAGTAATGTTTGAAAAATAGAGAGCCAAATGATTCAAATTTACGCCTTTAAAAGGTAAAAGAAATAAGGAGGTGAAGGAAGACCCCAACTTGATAGTTCTTAAAAGGTTCCAATGTTTGGTGGCCAATGGAAAGTTCCAATGTTTGGTGGTCTTTGAAATGAGAAAGATAAACATCCTTTCCACCTCTTCTCACTTCCCCCCTCACAATTTTACTTAAATTTTTTTTTCCATTGATCTTAAAGTTTTACTTTACCATGGTTATAGACAGTTACTTTACGCCTTTCCTGTTATTTCCTTGACCTATAAATTATAACCACGCATTTTGATGTACCAAGTCTTCCACACATTCATTGTTAAGTTGATTTTGAATGAAGATTTTTTTTTTCATTTCCTTGAATTCATGGCATCGCACATGACCAATTCTTATGGGCCTCAAATTGCACAAGTGAATGAAAAGCCACCTCCGAAATCATCTTTAGATTTAACATTGATGCAACATCTTTATGATGAAGATCCTGAATCGCGAGAGGTGCGCTTTCATTTTGAAGTTGAACCTTTCAAACGTGGTATTATCGCATTTTTCCAAATTCTCATACCTTGGTGATTTTCTTGCAAGTCGACTCAACTTCTGATGATGAACTTGAAACTATCTATGAAGGTTTTTATGAAATTGAAGACACCTTCATCTTTACATGGCCTCCAATTCTCAGCAGACATTATCATTAGTTGCTCGATCCGATTCATCGACTACTTCTTAATAGTAAGGTGGATTATTTAGTTCACACCATTCAACACATCTTAGATTTCTTGAAATTATGAACTATCACTGTGGCATAGCCCAAGACCTTATTCATCTAATATTGAATTTCCAAAAAAAAACCCCATGCAACCATGCGCACTCATCGTTCCTTATTCTAACATGAATTTGCTAAAAACCCCTAATAACCTTATCACATTCGAATATCCTTTATGCAATTCTTAATAATTGATACTATCGCACATGGTGATGTTGGTATGACTCACATGAATATAAAAAAATGTATATAACAAATGTACTAATTCTTAATGGTGAAATAATTGATGATGTAATAATTCTAGCACTATTTTAGAATGTTAAGAAAACATATGTGAATAATGTAGTTTTTTAAAAATATATAAATATAAACTCGATTAATTGAAATGTCAAAATTATTTAATATATAGATCTACCATTGATGAATCATTGTTTTTTAATCTTGCAAACTGGATAGATATTTGCAATGGCATTTACCACATGAAAGTAGCCAAACATTGGTATTCTTTTACATCAAAATAATTTTTTGGTGAAGAAAATGATACGAACAAAACAATGGAATAATATTGAACGATGGTAGATCTTGAACATAGTTCAAAAGAAAACACTAAGTAGTAAAAAATGGACCCCAACAATGAATTCAAATAAACAACATAAATTGTAAACGAGATTATACTCCAAACTTTATGTTGCCTCATGATTAATAAGTTCCAAAACACGAATGTCATATGTTCTCTTAGTATCAGATGATTTGGGATAAAGTAAAGAGGCCATGTGTCGAACAATGTTTTCAACATATTCTGGCAAGGATTTGCTTGGAGGGGGGCTTTGGAAGAAGTCCTTTCGAACATAGAATGGAACGAACCAAAAACAATTAAGCTGGATATATTTGTAGAACACAAAAAATCAACCTCAAATCAAAGGCAATATAATTTAAAAAGAGGCATTCAAAGATTATTAATGTCAATTTATTCACAATTGAGATTAATTCATGCTCTTCTCTTGGGTGGCGAATCCAAGGGAGGTCACATAGTCAAGCCAAGTGTCGCAACCCTAGCCTTGGGTTCGCGACCAAGGCAAAGGGCTTGTAAGGGTGTAAGCCAAGAGGAAGCCCGATAATCAAAGCAAGAGGAAGGAAGCCCGGGAGTCAAGGCAAAGGCATTGCAAGGGTGTGGGCCAAGAGGAAGCTGGGGAGTCACATCACATACTCCCAGGAGTGTTAGAAAGTCTGAGGGAGTATGAGGGAGTGAACCCTCACACTCCCAAGGCAACTCCCACTTTGGGAGATCGAGTCCCAGTGGACTCCCAAAACTTCAGAGAGCGATTGCAAGGGTCAAACCTCAATGTCTTATGGCGTTCTTTATATCGTTGGAAAGCTCTTGGAACGTAGATGTCTAAAGTGGGCTTGCATTCTCATTTGGACATTTAAAACACAAGTTATGGCCAAAAGAAGGGCCGGGAATCAAATTGCCAATTTGACTCCCGACCACAAAAAGTCAGGAGTTGACCCAATTTTAACAAGAGCTACAACTTTGCTTTAGACCGCACCTCAATCGGAGGTCTACTCGCAAAGTTATGGGGCTCCAAAGTCGCGAGAGTCCCAGTTGGCGGGATTTCGGGACTCCCACTTGGGAGTCCCGAGAGAGAAAAGCCATTTGGATGTAGGCTCCGTGGCCAGCCATAGAGTATACTATAAGGGGGAAGGTGGTGGCTTCCCCCAAGTTTGGGTCGTGGTGAGTCTTGTGTGTCCATATTGCCCGTGGCTCGTCCTAGCACCAAGGGTGCTCCAACTATGCACTAACCACTTTGTGTGGGTTGTGTGCAGGCCTGTGTGAGTGAGTGAAGCTTGTCAACTCTTCCTAGTCCCATGCCGAAGCTCCAACATGCCCCTCTACCCTTCAAAGTGTTGTGAGCTAGGGAGCGTGCTCCGACTCCTCCCTCTTCCGTTGTTTTCTACTTGGGCTCACATTTGAGTCCTTTAAGGAGTTGGGAGTGCGTAAAAAACACTTTGATGGATGAGTTCATGTTGACAACAAGCGAACCATGAGGGTTGCATAAGTGAATTAAGGCCCTCAATGTGGACACATGCATTTCCTGACCTCCTTTAAATGGGATCCTTGTGTTGGATTTCTGCATTGTCTCAACATTAGTAGGATTATGCAAGATATCATCCTCATTCAAGGAAACACCAAGCCTCACCATTTCTAGGTGACTTTCTTCAAATTAGAAGCCACCCATTTGGTGAACAAAAAGGGTCGCCCAACTTAGTCAAGTCTACAAAGTGGGGAATGAAAAAGTTAATCCAAAATCATTCTTGAAAATGAAGTGTAATGTAAATACAAATGATGAGGGGAATTACCATTTTTCCCTTGATTTCATTGTTCATCCATGGTAGAGTATTGATAATTGCCCATTTGGAATGGATATCATATCCATTAGTCTCCAATAATAACTTGGTTTCCTTTTCGATGTGGGTATCATCATCATGGAAAATAAGAATTGCACCATTGTTTGCAAGTTATTTATTTACAAAACCAAATATTCCATACACATAATTATCTATGCAACAATTCCATAAGGGGACAATTGTGGTAGTTGTGGAGATAAGAGGAATTGGTAAGTTGGAAAGAATTTTAGCAATGAAGAAAGCAAACTTCCCACCTCCAAAATGTTGCAAAGTGGAAGGAAAATGTCGCAACTCTAGCTTTGGGCTCACGACCAAGGCAAAGGGGTTACAAGGTTGCGGGCCAAAAGGAAGCCCGGGAATCAAGGCAAGAAGAAGCTCGGGAGTCACATCACACACTCCCGGGAGTGTAAGAAAGTGTGAGGGAGTATGAGGGAGTATGAGAGAGTATGAGAGAGTATGAGGAATGAACCCTCACACTCCCAAGGCAACTCCCACTTTGAGAGATGGAGTGCCGGTGAACTCCCAAAAACTCAGAGAGCAATTTAAGGGGTCAAAACTCAATGGTTTGTGGCGTTCATTATATCATTAGAAAACTCTTGGAATTTAGACGTCTAAAATGGTCTCACATTGCTCATTTGGACATCTAAAACACAAGTTATGGCCAAAAGAAGGGTCGAGAGTCAAATTGCCAGTTTGACTCCTGACCACAAAAAATCAAGAATTGACCCAATTTACTTAGCTGCAAGGGGCGTGCGACATATCGTGTGAAAGCTTTCGACGAGAGCTACAACTTTGCTTTAGACTGCAATGCAATCTGAGGTCTGCTCGTAAAGTAATGAGGCTCCAAAGTCACGGGAGTCCCATTTCGCGCGATTTCGGGACTCCCACTCGGGAGTCCCATGAAAGAAAAGCCATTTGGATGTAGGCTCCATGGCCAGCCACATAGTATACTATAAGGGGGAAGGTGGTGGCTTCCCCCAAGTTCGGGCCATGGTGAGTCTAGTGTGTCCGTGTTGCCCGTGATTCATCCTAGCACCAAGGGTGCTCCAACTATGCACTAACCACTTTGTGTGGGTTGTGTGCAAGCCCGTGTGAGTGAGTGAAGCTTGTCAACTTTTCCTAGTCCCATGCCGGAGCTCCAACACGCCCCTCTACCCCTCAAAGTGTTGTGAGCTAGGGAGCGTGCTTCAACTCTTCCCTCTTTCGTTGTCTTCTACTTGGACTCACATTTGAGTCCTTCAAGGAGTTGGGAGTGCGTCAAAAATTTATTAACACCACCCAAAACGATACAAATAATGTGAAATGCACATAAGAAATTCCCTAAATGAATACTTTTGAAAGGATTTCATTCAATTCCTTGTATTCAGAGGGCCATGAGCTAGGTGCCACCATGATTGGCTAGGAAATATTACAAGCTAAAATTGTTAACTGCATCAAAAAATCATAACTAACTCAGAATTTGATGGGATTTGGGGGGGGATTTGGAAGAAGATCCAAATAGGGATCTATGTCTATATTCAAAAGTCGCCTCCTTTGATGCGTGGTCTGAGGTGGAGAGCTTCTGGGTTCGGAGGGGGGCTCCTCTTGCTCAAGATCCTCTTCATCCAATTTTTCACCCGAAGGTCCAACCGATTGGTCCTTAGTCTCCAAACTCCTTTTGACATTCTAGCTTTTCTTGCCACCCCTAAAACTAGAATCAATTGAAATGGGCTTGTTGAGGTAGATGTCCTCAAACTTTTCCTTTAATTCACTTTCCAACTTTGGGGTACTATTAGCTGGGTAGTCTAAGTTCTATAGATGTAAGGTGGGTAGTCGACCACTCCTTTGAGAGATCCTTCCTATACATGGTGTTTTTTTGCTTTAAGATGGCACCAGATCCTAAGAAGGGGATAGACGTTCCAAATAGCCTCCTTTGTAGGGAGAACATGGGAGAAATACCTATCGCAAGGAAGTGAAGTTCAATGTGGGGAATACTGATCTTGAAGCCAAGTATAGAATTAGTTAGGAAGACAAAAATTAATGTAATCTTGGCAAAGATTTATCCATTACCTTTAAAATCACAAACTTCAAAGCTTCCTCACCACCAATTTGTTGTTGCCAAGTTTTGTTTTTGAGGATTCCACCCTTGAACTTGAATTCATGAAAAAACATAAGTTCCCAAAATTCAAGCTTCCAGTGATTTATGAAGTTCATCAAGACCTTGACACCTCAAGGATAAAGACATCAAGGTTCGTCACAATGTTATTATAAAGTTTTTTGGCCTCCATTTCCAACTATAATGAAAACACAAAAAAAAAGCCATGAACATGAACGACCAATGAAAATAACACAAAAAGAACCTCAATGTACCATCAAAAGATAACCAATAGGGTACCTAAAACCAAAACATTGCCTTGTGGAGCCATTTTTCAAAAATGGCATCCAATAATTCAACCTTGGGGAATTTCTAAACTTCCCTTAGATTCAGGGACTCGTTCCACTATTTTAGCCAAAAAACCTTTTGCTCATTGTTCACTTGTGAAGACACAAGGAACTACAACTTCTCTTCATTTTAGGATTAAAATTCATGTTATAATGAACCTATACTTGTTAGAAGAATTCAACACCAAATGTGGGTCATAAATAGGCAGCCTTTTATGGAACATAATTATGTGTTCCTTTCAAACACTTTCCATGGATTTATTATTCAAGGAAGCTAGCATATTTAAGTCATGAAGAGCGAAATTTGGAACATCTACATAGTACAAAAAGTGGGTGGTGTCGACAGCTGCGACCAGTTCTTTTTGCAAAAAAAAGTTCTAACTCAAAATCAAATGGAATTGTTCTAGAAAATGGAGATCTTCTAAGAGAATATGTATAAATTTTACCTTATACATGTACTCAAAGAACGCCTTCTACATTAGGTTACACCAACTCTTTTTTATTTTATTCTTGCATTTTTTGTATTGGGCATTAGGAATGACCTCCTTTAACTGATGAAATGGAATCATCCTGATTGATTGATGCAAAAGAAATCATGAATTAGTGAAGGCTTCATGTTGTCCATCTCAATGGACATGCCAAAAAGGAAATTGTTAATCACTAACAAGAGATAGTTTGACATGAGTGGAAATAAGAATGAGTGGTGAGAATGGAATTTCATTTGTTTATGTTGGTCATAGTTATGAGTAACTCGACCATGTTGTTTGTGGTATCCAAAACAAAGGAATTGACCTTCACATGCCACTTTGGTTCATTAAGGTGGTTCAAATCAATATATGGCCACCAAGCCTTAAGGCGATGATTGTTGTCCCAAATGTGGAACATTTTTCCAAATAGCCAACATGGATTTGGATCCTCCACTAGGAACTTCTCAAATTTTGCATTCTTTTCCTTCTAGAAAAAACTCCAAGTATCATAGTAGGTACTCACCTCTTCTTCCTCACCTTCCCAGTTTTGTGAAAAAACATAAAACATTTTCTCACCTTCCTGATAACTTGTAAAGAATGCCTCCTCCATCTTGAGCACATTGTTCGAATGTTGGCCTGACAATGGACATGGTCAAGAGGCGTCACAATGGGATATTCATCTTAGCTTTGTTTTTTGGGAAAAATTTGTACTTTTCTAAAACCTCATAAATGTTTAACTTATTTTGACATTGTATCACCTCGATGGTCCTTTGGCAGTTGAACTCCCTTTGTGGAAACACAAACGAAAGTTGGATCTCTAAAGTGAGATTTGAATCATATAGTTATAATAGTTCAATTGTAACCTTGAACAACAAAGTATTAAAATGACAATGCAAAAAAAAAAGAAATAACTAGAAATATTATCGAAGGAGGTGATATTAAGAGGTGTAAATTTAGAAACACACAAGAGGACTTATGAGTACCATTGGAAACATGTTTACAAGGTTGTCAAAATAGATGTGACCCGCCCATTTTGCATTGTGCATCACATCAACGTCCATCATGATTTGTTCATTGTGTTCGTTTCGACACATCCATTGTGTCCATTAAGATGGACATAGGAAAATCTTTGTTGACATTCAAGCTACAATGATGTTACCAGGTGAGTAGGTGAGCTTATTCAAGTGAGTAGGAAAGAATTTTTTAAAATATTCCATGCCATGCCATGGAATATTCTTAGTATATTCATTTGCCACATGGAAATTACTTAGTGACATGGCAAAATATTCCATGACATGGCATAATTTTTTTTTGACAAGCCATGAAATATTTTGCCACATCACATGCATGGTTTGTTTTGGGATCAACGATGGTTTATTAACTCTGAACATGGGTTTGGCCAAGAAAGTTGTTGAAAGTAACATGGAGTGAGTGTTTGAAAGTAAAAAAAATTTGAAAGATGCATTTTATCATCCTGCATGCAACTAATGTTCCAAATGTTAGGGCTCTTGGACAATAATTACAATATTTTAAAAAATGTTGGAATGGGTGGGAATTGCATGCTTAAAAAATATTTGATGAAAATTAACTTATCAAAATATATTAATTATTTAATAACATGTGTTGAATGGCCAAGGTATCATGATATAATACATAAATATACATCATTTTAGAATGATGAAAAGGTTACAAAATGGAGGAAAAGCCTTTGGGTTAGAATTAGAATCTAAACTTCCTATATAGTCCAACTAATTACAAAGAGGTTTACGAATGAGATTGTGATGTACTATCACTAGAGTTTAAGGCTTTAAAGCGCTTCAACAAACGTTGAACTTCATCCCAATTGCATGTGTAGTGATGAATGAATTCTTTCATGAGCCCATAGAACATAATTGATTGTAAGACATGATACACATGTTTACATTGCAGATACACCCCACGGCCGCCAAAGAAGTTACCGACGTTGTGACAAAATATACACATGAACATCCAAGGAAATTTCCATTAGTGACGTCATAATGTTTGTCATTAGAAAAAATATTGTAAATTTGTCCATACCCAAGTGGCGGGACATTAACATGGGGGAAAATAGTGCATTGGGTAAACAAGATGCCAACCTCCCAATTGTTGGTGTGTTGTTGTGTTAATTTGAAGATAAAAGGTTGTCTCACTTTCTTGCCACCACGAATTATAGGTCAACAACTTGCATCGGCCGGCTACACAATCCTATGACCATTCATAGCAAGCATAGGCAAAATGCTTTTAAAAGATTGGGAACCAAATAAACTTTGAACATAAAGGTAGAAAAGCATTGAAACTAGAAGGCAATTGTTACATGCCTACATATCGACAATATTGGGTTTAACAACATGAATGATTATTCATGGAGGAGAGAAATTCACATATCAAGACAATGAAAATCATTGTTTAAACTAAGAGGACAATTAGTAGTCGCTTTCCAAACCCAAAAACCTCTTCACCTTTTGAGGTGCGTAATGCAATTTGAGAAGGAAAACTCAAATGTGTAATTTGCCATATGTATGTTAGTCTAGTTGGATCATTTAACCTTTGGGTCGTCCTAAAAAACAATTCATTCCTATTAAGCCCATGACTAGCTAAACATTTTATAAGTATTGTCTATACAATATAGATTGTTTGAAAGCTCAAATGTAATCATCAAATGACGAACCCCCACATTCCTTGAAAGATTCAAATGTAAGTCCAAAAATGAAAATAACAGAAAAAAGAGTTAGGGTACGTTTCCTAGTTCGCAACACTCTGGGGGTAAAGGGGCGTGTTAAAGTTCCGGATGGGGACTAGAATGAATGATAAACGGGTCAATTACTCACATAGAGTTGCACAACCCAAACAACAAGTTGATTAATGCATGGTTGGAGCACTTTTGGTGCATGGACGAACCACGGACATACACGAACTCACAAGACTCACCACGGCTTGGACTTGGGGGAAGTTAACACCTTCCCCGTTATAATATTATCTATGATTAGCCACAAGGGCTATATCCAAATGGCATTTTGTCCCAGGACTCCCAACTTGGGAATCTCAAATTTCCCAAAATTGGGACTATGGGCACTTTGGAAGGCCATAACTTCTTATGCAGACCTTTGATTGAGGCAAGGTCTAAAACAAAGTTGTAGCCCTCGTTGAGATCTTTTCAACGATATGTGACATGTATTTAAGGGCGATTCCCGATTTTTAGTGGTCGAAAATCAAAATGGCATTTTGACCCTCAAACCTTATTTTGGCCATAACTTGTGTTTTAAGTACTCAAATGGGTCATGCAAGCCCATTTCAAACATTTAAGCTTCAAAAGTTTTCCAATGGTACAAGGAACTTTTTAATCCAATGAATTTTGACCCCTAAAATACCTTTCTGAAAATTTGGGAGTTCATCAAGACTCCAACTCCCAAAGTGGGAGCCCACTTGGGAGTGTGTGGGTTCATCCCCTAACATTCTCCTACACTCTCGGGAGTGTGAAATGTGACTCCTAGCCTGTTAGTTGTTACAAGCCATAGCTTTGTGATTATAACATTTGAAGCATACAACCTTTGTAATCTTTTTGTTAGTTAATACAATTGTTTCATTTCATGGACCTTGAGTGTTTCATTTCTTGCTTGTTTTCAAGTTGTTTCCAATAATGGGCCCACACCAAGCAAGAGAAAGGACATTGTGAAAATAAGAAGTAGTGAAAGGTATTGAGTTTGTATTGCATCAAAAAAAAGAAAAAAGGAAAGAATACTTTTGAGGGAAGGTTTTTTAGTTTGCAAGGTGAGTGGGAGTTCATTTCCAAGTGGTGGCATACAAGGAGCTTACAACTTTTCCAAGTGAGTGGGAGGTGTGGAAGAGACTTCTTCAAAATGTTGTAAGTTCTCAAATGTGGAAGAGTGTTCTTCAAGTCTTTAAGTTTCAAGTTTTAAATTCAAAGTGTGTGGAAGAGAGTTATTTGAGTTGATGAGAGTTTCAACCTTCAAGTTTGAGGTGTGTGCAAGAAAGGTTTTTCAAGTTGTTGAAAGCTTCAAGTTTCAAGTGTGTCAAAGAGAGTTCTTTGCCAATGTTACAAGTTTCAAGTCAAATTTCAGATTTGTGTAAGAAATTTTTTCAAGTGTTTGAGGGTTTCTAATAAAGGTTTTGTTTTGTGACACATAGCAATTGGATCAGAGAGATTTCAAGTGAGGTCTTCAAACATTAGCAAGTTTTTCAACTTGAAATTTTCCCACTTACAATTCATTTGAATAGAAAAGCATAGAATGTTTGTTTTAACATTTGTGTTCAACAAAATGTCAACCTTCCAAATGAAGTCTTTGAAAAATCATGGAAAAATTTAATGGTGGCAACTTTCACCTTTGGAAGTTTAAGATGCGCATGATGCTTTCCAAGCATGGGCTTTGGAAATTTGTTGATGGGAGTGTAACAATTCTTGATAATGAAAATCAAATCATGGATTATAACAAAAAGGTGACAAAGGCATTTGCATTACTTTGTGAAGATTTCACGGATGCACAACTTGCACACATTCAATATTGTGAAAATGTCAATAACGCTTGGGAGACACTTTGCGGTGTCCACGAAGCCAAGACTATCAAAAACAAGTTGTTTATTTGAAGGAGGTTCTTCACCATCAAAATGCAAGAAGGGGAAGACTTGCTTGCGCACATTAACATGTTGAAGGTGCTTACTGACCAATTACATTCCATTGAAGTGAAGATTGAAGATGAAGAGGTGTACATGGTACTTTTCATGAACCTTCCCCCATCTTTTGATAATTTGGTCACAAGTTTGGAATCCATGTCCACTAAGGATGTTAACCTTTAGTTCATCATCGTTCGATTGCTTCATGAGGTTTCCAAAAGAAAATAAAGTGAAAGTATGGAAAATGTCACATTGCTTAACAAAATTCATAAAGCAAATGAAAAGCTTTGCTTTTATTATAAAAAACTCGAACATTTTGTGAAGAATTGTTTGAAGAAAAAGAGTGATGAAAAAGAAAAGGCAAACTAAGCTTGTGAAGATCAAGAACAAATGTTTGTTACTGCCTTGGGTGTTAATGATCATACGACGTATGATTGGATCATGGATTCTGGCACAACACAACAGATGACATTTGAATGAAAGTGGTTCACCAACTTACAAATCCATTGTTCCATGGAAGGTGTACATGGGAAATGACACCATTTTGGAAACCATTGGCAAAGGGAACATCAAAGCCATAATGCAAATTGGAGATAAAATGTTGCTTAGAACCATCACTCAAGTTCTTCATGTTCCCAAAATGAAAAATAGTCTCATTTCTGTTAGCAAATTCATTTTAGAGGGCTTGAAAGTGGAATTTGACAAGGATGGTTATAAGGTCAATAATGTCCATTGAATTGTTGTGGTAGAAGCACGTAGGGAGAAGAATTTGTATTTTTTGAATGTCAATCTTTGAAAGGAAAATGCAAATGTGGCAAAGTTTTCGAATGAAAGAACTATGCTTTGGCACCAATGATTCGGTCACCTCAACATGGAAAGTCTTAAGAAGTTGGAAAAAATGGTCAATGACATGAATTTGAAAGAAGTGCCATTGCATGATTTGCAAGAGTCTCCTTTGAGTCCTTTATGTTGTTGATATTGGTGCCATGTCCAAACTACAACAAATTCAATTATCCTAAATTAATATAAAAGAATTTCAAGGAACCCAAGTAGTGATACCTTTGTCTTACATGCAAGAAACCCTTCACCAACAATCAATGATGAATCCACTTAATGATCAATCTACAAGATTGTTCTATTATGCTTATTATAAGTTGAAACATGTGAAGCATATGATGTTAGGTTTCAATTGAGCATGTGATTTTGTCCAAGGAAAACCAATGAAAGGTTGATTGTGGCAAGTTCCCTATTAATCCCTACTTGCACAAGACCTCAACTATTGAAGAAATGATACTTGAATAAACTTTTAATCGTAACACAAGCATATGACAATAGAAAAAGGACAACATGTCCACCAACAAGTCTAACAATCTTTTACCCATTTTAGGTGTATGGAATCTAGACAAATATAACACCTACAACCCTTAAAGTTGCATTCTCAAACTCCTTTGCAAAGTATTTGAAATAATCACATCAAATGTTCACAACTATTATTCTTTTTTAAAATATATATGCGTACATATTGATAATGTGACAAAATGCATAGGGTGCTTAAAGCAAGAATTTTAAGTAATTTTGAATATACATTTTCTTACATATGGATAAAGTCTAAATGACAAATATTAAATCGTAAACTTGAATTTTGAATTAGCATGGGCTAGCCCCCTTTTCATTAATCCTTGGCTTGCCAAGAAAAATAATTCAAAGAATGTTATGTGTTGCCGTGAATTACTTGCCACATTGGCTCTCCAATATTTGAGATGAGAAGTCAAGATGTTTTTCCAAAGATCATCACATGGCTAAGTAATGTTAGTGGGCACAAAATGCCTATTAAATATTTATTAAATAAATTGAAGATTGTGATCAAAAAAATTATTCTATTATTAAAAACACACCAGAAATAGCTTGAAAGTTTCAATTCATAAGCATAAACATTATTCAATCTAATGTATGATGTTAAAGTTTCTCCAAACCTTGCACTTTGTTACCTTTCCAATTTCAATTAATGAATCATCCATGGAAAAATTTCATAATGTTTTACAAATTTTTTATTTTGCCAAAACTCAAAGGTCCCACCTTCATCATCCCACACCATGCATGCTACCAATAAATGTAATTTCAATTCAGTTTCAAATGGGCCAAAAAACAACACAATGAAACATCAACCAAAAAAAGGTACCTTAAGTAATATGTTATTTGCTCAAAATTGAACTTGAAGTTTATTGGAAAATTGTTTTCTACATCCCATGATATGACATACTTGTATTTTACAAGCCACACAAGAACATAGATTGTACCCACCACTTTTAGTGAACAAATTTGCAAAGTCATTTAACTTTTTTGTGAACGGTGTATCATAATTTGCATCTACAACTTGAATATGCACTCGAATCTTCCATATCTTTGAAGATATTTTTATCCATATAACAACACACACACACACACA
>Ga0116229_10003039_pt1 | contig 27545 bp, 20 predicted proteins | sample S1TSphgellanicum_3_FD_87313 | JGI IMG/M metagenome (GOLD analysis project Ga0116229, IMG submission 87313) | Host-associated microbial communities from peat moss isolated from Minnesota, USA - S1T2_Fc - Sphagnum magellanicum MG | ecosystem: Host-associated > Plants > Peat moss > Unclassified...
AGCCGCTTCTCGCCGCCCGTGCGGATCAGCAGATCGACGGGCGCAGTGGGTGCGACGCAATGATCCACGGCCGCCAGGTGTTCGGCGAAGCGGGAATGGTCGGCATCGGACTCCAGTCGCATCATGCGTGCCGCCGTCAGCAGACTGTGCTGGGCGGAGTAGTCGACCGCGATGCGCAATTGCATGCGCGTGCAATGCGCGGTCAAGTGCTCGCTGCGCTCGATGACGCGCAGCAATTCACCGGGCAATCGATCACGGCGGCCGAAGATGTTGATGCGAATCGATTGCTCCAGGCAGCGGCGGGTCTGCGTCAGCAGATGGCGCCGTAACAGCGTGAACAGGGCGTTCACTTCGGCTTGCGGGCGTCCCCAATTGGCCGCTGAAAAGGCATATAGGCTCAATGTTTGAACGCCGCTGCGCGCGGCTTCCTCGACGATGGCATTCACCGACTTGGCGCCGGCGCGATGTCCGGCGCTGCGAGGCAGCCGCCGGCCAACCGCCCAGCGGCCGTTTCCGTCCATGATGATGGCTACGTGCATGGCAAAGTACTTAAGGATACAAAGTCAACGGACGCAAGGAGGGGCATCACAGATTGACCAACATGTTTCACGTCACGAGCGCCGGGTCGCCTTGATGACGGCTTCAACGTGGTCCAGATAGCGGTGCAGCGCACTCTTGCCGAGGGCGGTCAACCGGTAAATGGTTTTCGGCCGGCGCTCCTCGAACGACTTGGTGCAGGTCAGGTACTTGGCCTCTTCCAACTTGCGGGCGTGAGCGCTCAAATTTCCATCGCTGACGTCGAACAGGGCCTTCAACTCATTGAACGTGAGTTCGTCGCGCACCGCCAGTGCGCTCATGATCCCCAGGCGAACACGCTCATAGACCAAACGATCGAAGGACACCGAATCGGCATCCTGCGCAGAACCCGGCACCGCCGCGAGCTTGGAGGTTCGCGGCGCAGTCGTCGTCAGGCGGCGCGCGCTAGACTTGGCGGCCATGACCGACGCGCCCGATGAGGATGCCAAATGCGATATGCAGACCGCCGAATCCCGCGCCCAGCATCAAAATCTGCGCGCCGTTCGGCAACAACAGCGCCAACACGCCCAATGCTGCGAACAAGGCGCCGAGCACCCCGATGGTGCGCGTGGTGACAGTACTCGCAGAAATCAGCGCGCATCCGTAGCACATCAGCCAGGTGGCGGGAATGGCATGGAGATTGCCGTAGGTCCAATGTACCGCCGTCATGATCAGGCCGATGCTGAGCGACGGAACCAGGCAGAGCGCGAATTTATGGATGGGCGTGCCGATCAGGCGCAAGCCGCGCAGGGAGGATTCGCGCACCAGCAAAATGCCGCCGACGCCGGCGGCGGCAAGCGCGGCGATCAGCCAGATCTGCAGCCAATAGTCATGCAGGCTGGGCGCCGCCGAAAGCACGGCGCACACGAGTCCGATGACGCCCAGCGCGATGCCCGCAGATCCCGGCACCACGAAGGACGCCGCACCTTCCATCGAGTCGCGAATGTAGCGCAACGTCGCCGCGGCATGCGAATCCATGTGGACGGTGTTGGCGGACTTGCTCACGGGCCGACACTAGCGCCACCCACCGTGCATCGTCAAGCACTTTGCAACGTAGAGCGCTGGGCTGCCGGGGCAGGGCTGCGCTAGGCCGCCGCGCGGGCTTTGGCAGTGGTGCTGCCGGCCAGCGCGGCGACGCCCAGCGTGAAGTAGAAGGTAGCCCCTTGATCGACCTCGCCGTTGGCCCATACGCGGCCGCCGTGTTTGAGCATAATGCGCTCCACGGTTGCCAACCCGATGCCGGTGCCGTGAAACTCGCTGTCCGCATGCAGGCGCTGAAACACCCCGAACAGCTTCGAGGCGTATCTCATGTCGAAGCCTGCGCCGTTGTCGCGGATGAAGTAAACCGGTTCACCCTCGTAGATCACGCCGAACTGAATGCTCGCCGCCGGCCGCTTCGAGGTGAATTTCCATGCGTTGCCGAGCAGATTCTCGAGCGCGATTTTGAGCAGATTCGGGTCGGCCTGGACCTCGAGATCCTCCTGAACATCGATGCTGACCTGCCTGGCAGGCTGCTGTCCCTGAATTTGTGCGGCGACGCTGCGCACCAGCATCGAAAGATTGAATTTGGCGCGATTCAGCTGGCTGCGGTCGAGCCGCGACAGGTACAGGAGATCATCGATCAGTTGCGACATGCGTTTGGCGGAGTCCCGCATCATATCCAGACGGCGGCGCCCTTCGGCGTCGAGCTGCTCCGAGTTTTCATCCGCCATCATCGCACCGAAGCCCTCGATCAGCCGCAGCGGCGCGCGCAGGTCGTGCGCGACCGAGTAGCTGAAAGCGTCCAACTCGCGGTTGGCGCGCTCCAAGGCCGCCGCCCAGCGCGAGCGAGAATTGGCGAGCATTACATGCGAGCGTACGCGTGCCAACAACTCCTGGGCCGTGAAGGGTTTGGTCAGATAGTCATCGCAACCCGACTCCAGGCCCTCGATGGTTGCCTCTCCGCCGGCGCGCGCCGACAGCAGGATGATGGGTATTGCCACGGTTTGCGGATCACTGCGCACGGCTTGCACCAGTTCGATGCCGTTCATGCGCGGCATCATCACATCGCTGACGATGATGGCGGGCCTGCAGTCGCGCAGCATCTGCACGGCGGCGACGCCGTCCGCGGCGGTGATGACCCGGTAGTACGGCGCGAGCAGATTGCGCATGTAGTCGCGCAAATCAGTGTTGTCGTCGACGATGAGCACGAGATCGAGTTTCTCCGCAGCCTGCGTCTCTTGGACGGCCCGGGGGCGTTCGATCCAGCCCTCCGCCTCGATGGCGTGGGCATTCGCCGGCGGTGTGACGGCAAACGCAGCCGCGTTTTCGCGCAGGCAGTCGGGCGGCAGGTGTGAGCAGCCCTTCGGTATGTGTATCCGAAAGGTCGTGCCCTTGCCCAACCTGCTCTCGACGTGAACCGTGCCGCCGTGCAGCTCCACCAGCTCGCGCACCAGCGCAAGTCCGATCCCGGCGCCCTCGTGCGTACGTCCGGTCGCGCCTGAGACGCGGTGAAATCTCTCGAAAATGCGCGGCAACTCAGCTTCGGGAATGCCGACGCCGGTGTCGGAAACCTCGATCTGCGCATGGGTCGCGGTTTCGCGGACGCTCACGCGGATCTCGCCGTGCAAGGTGAACTTGAAGGCGTTCGACAAGAGGTTCGGAACAATTTTTTCCCACATGGCCGCATCGATCCACATGAGCGTCGACAGTGGCGGGCAGTCGACGGTCATGCGCAGCCCCGCGGCCTCGATTGCCGACTCGAACATGGCGGCCATTTCGGCCGTGCAGGCGGCAAGATCGACCGGCGCAAACAGGCCGCGCAGCCTGCCTGCCTCGAGGCGCGAGAAGTCGAGCAGGGAATTCACCAGCTTCAGCAGTCGTACGGCGTTGTCGTGCGCCAGCCGCAGGCTCGAGCGTTGGGATTCGGTCCAAGGTTGCGAGCTGTCGCCCAGACAATCGGCGAGCGGGCCCAACATCAATGTCAGGGGCGTGCGGAATTCATGACTGATGTTGTTGAAGAACGCTGTCTTCGCGGCGTCCATCTGATTGAGTTTGGAGTTCGCTTCACGCAGCTGCCGGTTGGCTTCGTCCAATTCGCGGCTGCGGCGCAACACATCGCGTTCCATGTCCTGCGTGCGGCCGCGCAGCTCCTGGCCCACTTCGCCGGCGCGCACCAATTCCGTGACGTCGACGGCGCGGTGCAAAATGTATCGCACCTCGCCGCGGGACGAGAGTATCGGGATGTTGCGGGGACTCCAATATTTGACCTCGAATCCGCCGGCCGGCAGGGGTATGTCATATTTCTGTACAGCCATGGTGTCGGCCGCCTTGCTGGCCAAGACCCGCTCGAGCGAGTCGCGCAATTTGCGTGTGCCATCGGCGGCTGCATCGTCCGGATTGTCGGGAAAAAGTTCGAACAGCCCCCGCCCGATGGTCTTTTCCTTGGTGGAATGCGTGGACTCGAGCCGCGCCTTGGTGGCCGCGACCGCGGTAAAGCGCGGCGAATCCGGCAAAAGTACCAGCAGTACATCCGGTGATTCTTCGAATAGCAGCTGATAATCGAGCTGCTCGTCCATCCCAGCATCCATGCCGCGATTCTAGGGCACGATCTGCATATCAGGCGCCGCTTCGCGCACTGCGATAACCCATCTCTGCGAAGTGGTTCTCATCTTTTGTGTTCAACGGCGACCTTCGGCCCGGCAGCTGTCGGTCGTTCCGTCCAAGTGTGACTCAGGCCATGTCGCGAACCCGACATTTGCCCGACCCTTAGGGGGGATGCATACGAGACATTCGCATGAGGCGAATGATGGTCGGTGCGCGACGAAGCCGTCGCAGGTGGCGATCGCGATATGGGAAGTATGACGATGCCTAAGACAGCTCGGAAATCGGAGACCGCGGTGGCGGATGCGACGCCGCACCCGCAGCGCGCATTCAAGAAGCAAAAGTTTGCCGTATTCTTGGTCACCGCCGACGACACCCTGTGGCCGTCGATCGGTGCGGACCTGAGCGCAGACCTCAGCCTGAAACAGCTCGACTCCATCGATGACCTGCTCGCCACCGTTCCGGCGGGCCAGCCCGGGATCGTGCTGTGGGATGCGCGCAGGTGCGCCGATGCGGCTGCCACGCTGTCCGTTCTGGCGCTGCATTCGACCCGATTTGCGCTGATCGTTCTCGACTCCGCCGGCAACGCGGGCGTGTGGAGCGGTCCTCTGCAGCAGCGCCAGATCGTCGCCAAGGTTGGGCTGCCGATTTCCAGCGTCGCCCTCGGGAAGGCGCTGGAGAGCGCGCGTGAAGAAGTGAGCGCACGCACGGCCCTGCTCGGCCAGCCCTCCGCCGGCGGCGGCGCTCCTGCAAGCAACGCCAGGAAACCTCGCTGGATGCCCATCGCCATCGGCACGACGATCGCAGTCGCGGCTGCCGTTGCGTTTCTGCTGATGCGTCACGGCGCGGCACCGCCCGCGGCGGCCGCGCCAGGCATGCAAGGTACGCCCATGACACCGGGCACGCCGGCGGACGCTGCGCCGCCCAGCGATGACAACGTGGATGCGCTGATCGAGAAAGCGCACCAAGCCATGTCGGAACGTCATTTCATCGATCCCGCAGCCGGCAGCGCGCTGACTTTGTATCGCGACGTGCTGGTCGTGGATCCTGACAACGGTGAGGCCCGGCAGGGTCTGCAAAGGTTGGCTGAGATCCTGATTTCGCGGGTGCAATCGGCGTTGGATGAGCGCAAGTTCGACGTGGCGCTGCAGTCATTGGAAACCGCCCGCAGCATCGATGCGAACGATCCGCGCCTGTCGGCGCTCGATGAGCGCATCAACAGCTTGCGGGCGGAACTGGGTCCCGCGCAGATCAATGCGGCATTGAATGCGCAGAACTTCGACCACGCGGCGCAGTTGATCGACGATGCCACACGCGCCAAATCATTGCCGCCGGCGAAGCTCGCGCAGATGCGCGACGATGTGCGCAAACGCCGCGACGAGTTCGAGTTGGCGCACCAGCCGAAGCCGGCGGACATGCGTCTGCAAGCGGACAAGCCGGCCGCGCCGCGCGGCGGCGCCGCGACCACGGGACAGCAGGCCGCCATCACGGGACAACAGAAGGAGTCGAGCCTGGCGCGCGCCACGGCGGCGCCGGTAAAGCCTGACCAAACGCAGGATCCGCAGGGACAGGTGCCCGCGCCGGAGAACGACGGTGCGCACAGCGCCGCGCCGCCGCCATTGTCCGGCGCCATGCCGGATGTTGCCGAGCAATCCCTGACCCGCCTGAACAAATTGGAAGTGACCTATCCCTACCGTGCCATGGCCGCCAACATCGAGGGTTGGGTCGAGCTGAAATTCACCGTGAACCCGGACGGCACGGTCGGCAACGTGACGGTCTTGAATACCAGTCCGCCGCGCACCTTCGAGGCGGCCGCTATCAGGGCGGTCGGCAAGTTGCGCTATCAGCCGGTGACACGCGACGGCAGGGCGATTGCCGTCAGTTCGGAAATTCGAGTGGCATTTCGCATGCCCAAGTAGCCCGGGAACGAATGTCCAACCAAACCGTGACCATGCAAAGCGCCGCGCCGCTGCCGCCTGCCGTGCCTGAGCGCGCACGCGCCACATCGCTGTGCCTGGTCGTGCATGATGAGATGGAGCTGCGGCTGCGGTTGGCGGCATTGATACGCCGTGCACATCCCAAGGTGGATGCCGACACCGTCACCCGTGCGGGCTTCGATGCCATTTCCGTCGATCGATTGCGCGCGTACTGCGCCGTGATGCTGATCATCGAGTTCACCCCGCCGGAGGCTGCGAGCGGTCCGCTGGCGAGCCTTTCGAGGCTGCACGGACAAATGCCCGATCTGCCGATCTTCGTGTTTGCCCGCGGCGGCAACGAGCGCAGCGCCGCACGCGCCATGAAACTGGGCGCAAGCGACTACTGGCCGATTCATTCGGTGATCGTCGGGGAGCTGGGCAGCGCGCTGCAGCCCTTCGTACAGCCGCCGAGCAGCCTCGTGACGCGCGCCGATGGTCCGGATCGGTGGCGGCAGCCGGAGATCGCCGGCTATACGCTGATGAAGAAGATCGCGCAGTCCGCGCTGGCGAGCGTCTATCTGGCGCGCAACAGCGAGTTCAAGGAACCCGTGGCGCTGAAGATCCAGGCCATCGGCAGCGGCACGCCGGTATCGACCGCGGAGCGGGCGCGTTTCACACGCGAGTGCGAAATCTTGTCGCGGCTCAATCATCGCAGCATCGCCAACGTGCTCGACTACGGCGTCACCGATGATGAGCTGTATCTGGCGTTGGAATATTTTCCCTGCGGCAGCCTGCGTGACCGCATGAAGCATCCGATCAGCGTGGTCGATGCGCTGAACTATGCCCGGCAAATCGGCGAGGCATTGCAGATCGTGCATGCCGCCCGCATCGTGCATCGCGACCTGAAGCCCTCGAACGTCATGCTCACCGATGACAACCGCCTGGTGCTGATCGATTTCGGCTCCGCGCGGCTGCAATTGACGGCGGAAGACCATGCCCGCCCCGAGGACTGTATCGGCACGCCCTATTACGTATGCCCGGAGCAGACCGCGGACCTCAAGCCCGATGCGCGCGGCGATTTGTACAGCCTGGGTGTGGTGCTGTTCGAAATGCTGGCAGGGCGTCTGCCGTTCGTGGGCAAGAACCTGACGGAGATACTGGCGGCGCATCGCGGCGAGCCGATCCCAAGATTGCCGGAGCGCCTGCTGGCCTGCCAACCGATCATCGATCGCTTGCTCGCTAAGAATCCGCTGGAGCGCTATGCGGACGCCGGACAGTTTCTCGACGCCCTGCGCACAGTTCGCGTCCCCGCCAACCGGAGCATGACATGAAATTTTACCGACCATCCCCCCGCGTCTTGGTGGGACTGGTCGTCTGTCTCGGTTTCAGCTTTCTTGCCGTTGTCCTGGTTCCGGGTCTGGAGTTGGCCGGCGACCTGGCGCAGAGCACGATGACGTTGAAGTTCGTCGGCCAGCAACAGCGCCATCCGACCGTCATCCGGGCGTCGCTGGAATCGGTTCGCGACCGGCTCGGCAACCGCGCCTTTGTGCAGGAATCCCTGGATCAATTGCGCGACGCCACCGCCAAGTTCGATGCGGGACTGCGTGAAATCACCGCGCCCCGGCGGGGCAGCTGGTTGAATTTCACGGGCGAAGGAGACGGGTCGATCGCCGGCCGCCACGCCGGCGTGCTGCGCGATCTCTGGGCGAAGGAGAAGGAGACCCTGACGCCGCTGCTGAGCTTTCAAGGTGTTCCGTATCAGGACAACGAGGCCACCGGAACCGTACTCACCGACAACGGAAAACAATTGGAGCGCGACGTCAACACGGCGATCCGCGTCGGCAAGCGCTGCATGCCGCTGCTCGACAATGAATTGACCTCGATCGTGGCGGACCTTCAGGCACTCAACGAGCGCTCCGCCTCGCGTTTGCGCATGGTCATGCTGAGCGGTGTCGGCATCTCGGTGGCGCTGATCGCGTTGGTGAGCGCGCTGCTGCTGGCACGACAACGTCAAGATGCAACATTGCGCGCTGCGCGGCAACAAACTGCCGACATCCTGCGCACGGTGAAAGACGGATTGTTCCTGCTCGATCGAAATCTGATCATCGGCGCCTCGTATTCGAGCGCGCTTACGACGCTGTTCCAGCGCAGCGATTTCGCCGGGTTGTCGTTCGAGGATCTGCTCAGAGACATCGTCCCGGAGAAGACGTTGTCCACGGCAATGAAGTTCGTGGGCGTACTGTGGGCGGAGCGCACCAAGGAGAATCTGGTCAAATCGATCAATCCACTCGGCGAGGTCCAGGTCATCGTCGACGATGGCAAGGGCAAGTCGACGACGCGCTTTCTGCAGTTCGATTTTCACCGCGTGCGCGTCGAAGGCAAGATCACCCACGTGCTGGTGTCCGTGTCGGATGTCACGGCCCGTGTGGACCTCGCCCGGGAACTGCAGGCATCACAGTCGCAGGCGCAGGGACAGGTCGACACGCTGCTCGGCATATTGCATGTCGATCCCGCACAGCTTGCGTCCTTCTTGAGCGATTCGAACGCGGCCATGAAGATGATCAATGCGGTGCTGCGCGAACCGGCCCGGGAAGAGGGCGCGTTCCGCAAGAAGCTCGACACACTGTTCCGTCAGGTGCATTCCGTCAAGGGCGAGGCAGCCGCATTGGGGCTGTCTTCGATCGAGAGCCGTGCGCATTCGTTCGAAGATGACTTGAAGTCGTTGCGCGAGAAGGCGGATCTGTCCGGAAACGACTTCCTGCCGCTGGTGATCAAGCTCGATGACCTGTTGACACACCTGCAGTCGGTGGGCGACTTGGTGGCGCGCTTGTCGCGGCTCCACGCCGCGACGTCCACTTCGCATACCGATACCGCGGTCATCGAGGACGGTGCCTACCTCGAGGGCGTAAGTCCGGAGGGCGAGACCACTGCCACGGGCGTTCCGGGCATGCTGCAGAAACTGACGGCGAGGGTGGCGGCCGAGCAAAACAAGGAAGCTGCACTGCAATGCATGGGCTTCGACACCATACCGGATGAATATCGACGGCTGGTCAAGGATATTTCCGTGCAGGCGGTGCGCAATGCCGTCGTTCACGGCATCGAAAGCGCCGGCGAAAGAATTGCGCTGGGCAAGCCCGCGCAGGGTGTGCTGCGCTTGATATTCCAGGATCTCGGCGAGGGGGGTTACAAACTCATCGCCGAGGATGATGGCCGCGGGCTCTCCGCCGAGCGCATCAAGGCGACCGCATTGAAGAAGGGCTTCATCACGCCCGACAAGGCGCAGACGCTGGATGCAAAACAGGTGTTCGCGCTGCTATTCCAGGCGGGCTTCTCCACGCTGGAGACGACCTCGAAGGACGCAGGCCGCGGCGTCGGCATGAATCTGATGGCGAGCCTCGTGCAACAGGTCGGCGGCAAAGTGGCGGTGGCCACGGTGGAAGGCAAATTCACGCGGCTGACTTTGACGCTGCCGCAGCTCAAGCGCGCAGCCACGGAAGCGGCCTGATGGCAAAGCCCGCTGCCAACGGCCCGTTGAAGCTCATGATCGTGGATGATTCGAACATCATCCGGCGCCGCATCGAGCGGTCACAGCAAATCGCGCGCCTCGAGGTGGTGGGTTCGGCGAGCAATGGGCGCGCCGCCGTGGAAATGTTCCGCCGCACCCAGCCCGACGTCGTGACCATGGACCTCACCATGCCGGAGATGGACGGCGTCGAATGCGTGCAGGAACTGGTCGCGATCAATTCCGAGGTTCTCATATTGGTCGTCTCGGCGCTCGCCGACAAGGCCACCGCGGTCGATGCCATCGCAAAGGGTGCAAACGGATTCCTGTGCAAGCCCTTCACGGATCGCCAGCTCAACGACGCCTTGGAAGAGCTGCTGTCAGAGGCTTAGATGCTCAAGGAATCGGAAATCCGGACTTTCATCGAGGGCACCACCAACTACTTCGAGGCCACGGCGCAGCAGTGCGCGAGCGTGGGATCGCCGTATCTAGTGACGGACGGAAATCCCGGCGCATATGAATACACGGGGGTCATCGGCATATCCGGCGCACGCAAGGGCGTGGTGTACTTTACGGCGCCGCGCGGCATGCTCACGGTGCTGCTGATGCGGATGCAGGAAACCGACACCAGCGATGAGAACATCCGGGACCTGGTGGGTGAAGTGGCGAACACGATATCGGGCAATGCGCGGCGCGACTTCGGCAAAAATTTCGTGATATCCGTGCCGGTCGTGATTTCGCACGACGAACGGCAGCTCACCACGCCCCACGCGCGCTCGTTCGTCATTCCGATCAACTGGCGCACGCATTCCGCCAAGCTCGTGGTGTGCCTGGAATAGTCCGTAGTTTACCGCCTTTCAAAGGCAGCGTAGCGCTGTTACATTACGGGCTCTAGAAAAAACAGTTATTCCGCACGGCGGAATAACATATTGATCAAGGCTGGCCTTTCCATAAGGACATCATGAACGACGCAGTCATCGTCTCCACCGCGCGCACCGGGCTTGCGAAGAGCTGGAAGGGCGCATTCAACATGACCTACGGCGCGACCCTGGGCGCCCATGCCGTACAGCACGCGGTGGCGCGTGCCAAAATCGATCCGGCCGAGGTGGAGGACGTGATCATGGGCTCGAGCTTCGGTGAGGGTACCACCGGCGGCAATATCGCGCGGGCCATTGCCTTGCGTGCCGGTTTGCCGGCAACCACCGCGGGCTTGAGCATCAATCGCTTTTGCAGTTCCGGATTGCAGTCGATCGCGCTGGCGGCGCAGCGGGTCATGACCGAAGGCACCGAGGTGATCGCTGCAGGAGGATTGGAGAGCATCTCGTGCGTTCAGAACGAAGCCAACGGGCACATGCTGCGCGACCCGTGGATCGAAGCCAACAAGCCGACCCTGTATTGGAGCATGCTGCAAACCGCCGAGACCGTGGCCAAGCGGTACAACATCTCCAAGGAGGCGCAGGACGAATACGGCGTGCGCAGCCAGCAGCGCGCCGCCGCCGCGCAGGCGGCGGGCAAGTTCAAGGATGAGATCGTGCCGATGACCACCACCATGGGCGTGGTGGACAAGAACACCGGCGCGATCGGCACGCGCGAAGTGACCATTTCCACCGACGAGGGCATCCGGCCGGACACGACGCTCGAAGCCGTTGCCAAGATCCGCTCGGCGCTGCCCGGCGGTGTGATCACCGCCGGCAACGCCAGCCAATTCTCGGACGGCAGCAGCGCGGTAGTCGTCATGGACGGCAAACTGGCGCAGCGGCGCGGCATCGAGCCTCTGGGAATTTTCCGCGGTTTCGCCGTCGCCGGCTGCGAACCGGACGAGATGGGCATCGGTCCGGTGTATGCGGTGCCGCGTCTGCTCAAGCGCGCGGGTGTCAAGGTCAGCGACATCGATCTGTGGGAATTGAACGAGGCGTTCGCGTGCCAGGTGCTTTATTGCCGCGACAAACTCGGGATTCCGGACGAGCTGCTGAACGTCAACGGTGGCGCCATCGCCGTCGGACATCCTTACGGCGTCAGTGGTGCCCGCTTGACTGGGCATGCCTTGATCGAGGGCAGGCGCCGCGGCGCCAAACTGGTCGTGGTCACCATGTGCATCGGCGGCGGACAAGGTGCCGCCGGTTTGTTCGAAGTGCTCTGATGGGAGTGCGCGAACTGTTCGATTTGAGCGGCAAGGTCGCGCTGATCACGGGCGGCTCGCGCGGACTTGGCTTGCAGATCGCCCACGGTCTCGGCGAGATGGGCGCGAAAATCGCCATCAGCGCCCGCAAAGCCGTGGAACTCGAGGAAGCCAAGGGTGAGCTGGCGCGGCTCGGGGTCGACGCGCTGACCGTGAGCAATGATCTGTCCAAGGATGGCCAGCCCGCTGCCCTGGTCGATGCGGTGCTTGCCCACTACGGCAAGATCGATATTCTGGTCAACAACGCCGGAGTCAGCTGGGGGGCCGCCGCGGAGGACCACCCGCTCGAGGCCTGGAACAAGGTCATGAACTTGAACGCCACCAGCGTCTTTGCGCTGAGTCAGGCGGTGGCCAACCGCTGTTTCATACCGCAACGTGCGGGCGTCATCATCATCGTCGCCTCGACCGCGGCGCTGCGCGCGGGCATGGCCATGAAGGCGGCAGCCTATTACAGTTCGAAGGCCGCAGCGCTGCATTTGACGCGCGCATTGGCCGTGGAATGGGGCCGGTACAATATCCGCGTCAACGCCATTTGCCCGGGCTTCTTTCCGACGAAAATGGCCAGCGGCTTGCTGGAAACCATCTCCGCCGAGGTGATCGCCCGAACGCCTCTGGCGCGCATGGGCGGCGATACGGACCTGCAGGGCGCTGCGGTGTACCTGGCGTCCGAGGCATCCAGGCATGTGACAGCACAGTACATCGCCGTGGATGGTGGCGCCTCGGCGACATGAGCGCGCCGCCGCCGGCCGTCGAACTTCGCGGCGCGACGGGCGGCAATTCGGTCAATGTGCACAGGCTGCAGTCCTGGATGCAGGAACATATCGCGGGATTCGCGGGTCCCGTCGACGTAAAGCAGTTCTCCGGCGGCCAATCCAATCCGACGTTTCTGGTGCAGGCGGCCGATCGCCGTTATGTGCTGCGCCGTAAACCGACGGGCAAGCTGCTGCCTTCCGCACATGCGGTGGATCGGGAATTCCGCGTGCTCACTGCGCTCAAGGACACCGACGTCCCGGTCGCACATGCCTTTGCGCTGTGTGAGGATCCGGAGGTCATCGGCAGCGCCTTTTATGTGATGGAGTATGTCGAGGGACGCATATTCTGGGACGCCACCCTGCCCGAAGTGCCGCCTGCGGGCCGCGACGCGATCTATATGGAAATGGTGCGGGTGCAGGCGGCATTGCACTCTGTGGACTACGCCGCGGTGGGCCTCGGCAACTATGGAAGGGCCGGCGGCTATGTGGAGCGTCAGGTGGCGCGGTGGACGCAGCAATACCGTGCCGCGGAAACCGACAAGATCGAGGCCGTCGAGCGCCTGATCGACTGGCTGCCGCGGCACATACCCGCGGATGAACGATGCAGCATCGTGCACGGCGATTTTCGGCTCGACAACACGATATTCGATCCGCAACGGCCGCGCATACTCGCGGTGCTCGACTGGGAGTTGTCGACGATCGGCCACCCACTGGTGGACTTCGCCTACTTTTGCATGCGTTATCACCTGCCGCAATCCGACTTCCACGGTCTGAGCGACGTCGACTTGAGCGGCCTGTCGCTTCCCAGCGAGGCGCAATGCGTCGCTGCCTATTGCGAGATTCGCGGGATCGAACCGGTGTCCCAGCAGGACTGGATCTATTACATGGCCTTTTGCATGTTCCGCCTGACCGGCATCCTGCAAGGGATACTCGGCCGGGCTCTGCAAGGCAACGCATCCAATGCCGCGGCTCTGGCCGCCGGGCGCCGTGCGCGGCCGCTCGCTGAACTCGCCTGGGCGTTGGTGCAGGAAACTTTCGATACTTAGCCGACAAGGAATCCGGATGGATTTTTCGCATACCGACAAGGTTCGTGAACTGCAAGCGCAGGTCAGCAAGTTCATGGATCAGTACGTCTACCCCGCCGAAGCGGTGGCGCACGAGGAGCTGGAAAGGAACCGGCGCGCCGGCAATCCGTGGCAGCCGCTTGAAATCATCGAGGAGTTGAAGCGCAAGGCCAAGACGGAAAATCTTTGGAATTTGTTCCTCCCCGAGTCTGCGCATGGCGCCGGGCTCAGCAATCTCGAATACGCGCCGCTGTGCGAAATCATGGGCCGCTCACACATCGCCGCCGAGGCGTTCAATTGCTCGGCACCCGACACCGGCAACATGGAGGTGCTGGCGCGCTACGCAACGCCGGGGCAACAACGGCAGTGGCTCGAGCCACTGCTCGATGGGCGCATCCGTTCGGCCTTCGCCATGACCGAGCCGGCCGTGGCGTCGAGCGATGCGACGAATATTTCCGCCTCGATCGTGCGCGATGGTGACAGCTATGTGATCAACGGCCGCAAGTGGTGGACCTCCGGTGCCGGTGATCCGCGCTGCGAGATTCTGATATTCATGGGCAAGACCAACCCCGAGGCCGCAAGGCACAGCCAGCAATCCATGATCCTGGTGCCGATGAAAACACCCGGCGTGAAGGTACTGCGTACTCTGACCGTGTTCGGGTACGACCATGCCCCGCATGGGCACGCCGAAGTTGATTTCTCGGACGTGCGTGTTCCTGTCGAGAATCTTCTGCTGGGCGAGGGCCGGGGATTCGAAATCGCGCAAGGGCGCCTGGGGCCGGGCCGCATACATCACTGCATGCGTTTGATCGGCGTCGCGGAGCGCGCGCTCGAATCGCTGTGCAAGCGCGCGCAGTCGCGCATCGCGTTCGGCAAGCGCGTATCGGAGCAGGGTGTCACCCTGGAGCGCATCGCCGACGCGCGCATCGCCATCGATCAAGCGCGCTGGCTCGTTTTGAATGCCGCGTACATGATGGATACCGTGGGTAATCGCGCCGCGAAACAGGAAATTGCCATGATCAAGGTGGCGGCGCCCAACATGGCATGCCAGGTCATCGACTGGGCCATGCAGGTGCACGGCGGCGCCGGCGTGAGCGATGATTTCAATCTCGCGGCCGCCTACGCGAGCGCACGTACGCTGCGTTTCGCCGACGGTCCGGATGAGGTGCACCGCGAGCAGATCGCCAAGCTTGAATTGGCGCGATACCGTTAGGGAACCCATGTCCGCGAGACACTTCAAGCATTGGCCGTCTTACGCCAACCATGAGTTGACGGCCCCCGCCACCAATCTCTATTACAACGCGGAAGTGTCGGCGCGACGCTACCCGGACAAGCCGTTCGTGGTGTTCTACGACACGCCGTTGACCTTCGCCGGGTTTCATGATGAGACGCAGCGCATCGCCGGCTTTCTCGAACATCAATGCGGCGTCAAGCAAGGCGACCGGGTGCTGCTGCTCATGCAGAACAGCCCACAGTTCATGATCGGCTATTACGCCATCCTGCGCGCCAATGCGGTGGTCGTGCCGTTGAATCCGATGAACACGAGCGGCGAAATTCTCAAATACGCACACGATGCCGGCGGCGAGACGGTGCTGGTGTCGCAGGAATTGTATGCGCGCGTCGAGCCGCTGCTCGGGAGCGGTGCCCTGAAGCACGCCGTGGTGGCCGCCTACTCGGATTACTTGAAGGTGCCGACCACCCTGACGGTACCCGACTTCGTTGCCGCGCCGCGCGTCGACATCCGCGCCGCCGGCGTCGCGCTGTGGCAGGACGCGCTGGCTGCCGATCTGAAACCCGGGCCGCTCACCTGCGGTCCCGACGACCTCGCCGTGATGCCCTACACCTCCGGAACGACCGGGCTGCCCAAGGGAGTCATGCATTCGCACCGCACCGTCATGCATACCACGGTCGCCCAGATGTGCTGGTTCGCCATGGAGCCTGAAATGAGGCTGATGGCGGTGGCGCCGATGTTTCACGTGACCGGCATGCAGTCGGCGTTGAATGGGCCGCTGTACGTCGGGTGCACCATGGTGCTGCTGCCGCGCTGGGATCGAGATGCCGCGGCACGCTGCGTCGAGCGCTACAAGATCGGCGGCTGGACCGCCGTGCCGACCATGATCCAAGACTTCTTTCTGAATCCGAACCTGCCGCAATACGATGTATCGTCGATTCGCCGCTTGAGCGGCGGCGGCGCAGCCATGCCGGCGGCGGTCGCGCGGCGGCTCGAGCAATCCGGCGTCACCTACGTCGAAGGTTACGGTTTGACGGAGACGATCGCTGCGACGCACCTGAATCCCCCGCAGCACCCGAAGGCGCAGTGTCTCGGCATTCCAATCTATGGCGTCGACTCGCGCGTGATCGATCCGGTCACGCTGGCGGAGCTGCCGCCGGGGGAGACCGGCGAGATCATCATGCACGGTCCCCAGGTGATGCTCGGTTATTGGAACAGACCGGAGGATACCGCCGCCGCCTTCATCGAACTCGACGGCAAGCGGTTCTTCCGCTCCGGCGATCTCGGCAAGATGGACGAAGACGGATACTTCTTCATCGTCGACCGGTTGAAGCGAATGATCAATGCGTCGGGTTTCAAGGTGTGGCCGACGGAAGTGGAGAATCTCATGTATCAACATCCGGCTGTGAAAGAGGCGTGCGTCATCGGCACGCATGACGCCCATCGCGGCGAAACCGTCAAGGCGCTGATCGTCTTGAAGCCTGAATTCGCCGGCAAGGTCGACGCGAGGCAGATCGCGGATTGGGCGCGCGAGAACATGGCGGCTTACAAGGCGCCGCGGGTGATCGAGTTCGTCGATGCACTACCGAAGTCCGGGTCCGGCAAGATCATGTGGCGTCAGCTGCAGGAGCAGGAAAACGCCGCGACGGCGGCCTCATCATGAAAGCACTGCTCAGCCGCACTCCCGGCGGCCCCGAAACCTTGGTGGTCGAAGATATTCCCGAACCTGAGCCCGCTGCCGGCGAAGTGCGCATCAGCGTGCGCGCCGTGGGCGTTAATTTTCCCGACTTGCTGATGATCCAGGACTTGTACCAAATCAAGCCGGCGCGGCCGTTTTCGCCGGGCGGCGAATTGGCCGGCGTCATCGACGCGGTGGGTGAGGGGGTGACCCGGCTGCGCCCCGGTGATCGCGTTTTGGCGAGCCCCGTGCGCGGCGCCATGGCCGAGAAAGCCATCGGCCTGCCCGATAATTGCTTCAAGATTCCCGACGAGATGGGTTTCGATGAAGCCGCCGCGTTGCTCATGACCTACGGCACCTCGCAGCACGCGCTCAAGGATCGCGCCAATCTCCGGGCGGGCGAGACACTGTTGGTGCTGGGCGCGGGCGGCGGAGTGGGTCTCGCTGCCGTCGAGTTGGGCAAAATCATGGGTGCGCGTGTGATTGCGGCTGCTTCCAGCGCCGACAAGCTGGCTTTGGCGAGGGATCATGGCGCAGATGAAGGCGTGCAGTATCCCACCGGCGCGCTGGACAAAGCCGCTGCGAAGACACTGACCGACCGCTTCAAGGCGGTATGCGGTGCCGACGGCGCGCACGTCGTCTACGACAGTGTGGGTGGCGATTACACCGAGGCGGCATTGCGCGCGATTGCCTGGGAAGGTCGGCACCTCGTCATCGGCTTTCCCGCGGGGATTCCCAAGCTGCCGCTGAACCTGCCGCTGCTGAAGGGTTGCCAGGTGGTGGGCGTATTTTGGGGGGAATTCACCAAACGCCATCCCGATGCTCACATTGCAAATATCGCTGCACTGATGAAGCTGTACGTCGAAGGCAAAATCAAACCGGCCGTCACGGAACGCTTTCCGCTCGCCCGCGGCGGGGAAGCCATCGCAAGACTGGGTGCGCGTGCGGCCCGCGGCAAAATCGTGGTCACCCTCTGATACGGGGTCACTTTTTTTCACACCGTCTGCAAACCGGAAACCAACATGGATCTGAACTACACGCCGCAAGAAGAAGAATTTCGTGCCCAGGTGCGCGCTTTCTTCCAGAGCGAACTCCCCAAGGAGATCCGCGACAAAATCGAATTGGGCAGGCGGATTTCCAAGGACGACATGGTGCGCTGGCAGAAAATTCTGCACAAGAAAGGCTGGGGCGCGCCGAACTGGCCGAAGGAGTTCGGCGGCACCGGCTGGAACGTGGTCGAGCAGCATATTTTCGAGGAGGAGCGCGCCGACAACTGCGCGCCGCCGCAGAACCCCTTTTCCCTCAAGATGCTGGCGCCCGTCATGCAGGCCTTCGGCAATGCAGCACAGCAGCAATACTTTCTGCCGCGGATATTGGCGGCGGAGGATTGGTGGTGTCAGGGATATTCGGAGCCGGGGTCCGGGTCCGATCTCGCCTCCTTGAGGACCAGTGCCGCGCGCCGAGGCGATTCCTACATCGTCAACGGCCAGAAGACCTGGAACACCATGGGCCAATATGCCGATTGGATTTTCTGCCTGGTGCGAACCAGCACCGAGGGACGTCAGCAGCAGGGCATTTCCTTCCTGCTGATCGACATGAAATCGCCGGGCGTCAGTGTGCGCCCCATCATCATGCTGGACGGTGAACATGAGATCAACGACATCTTCTTCGACAACGTCGAGGTGCCGGTGCAGAACTTGATCGGCGAGGAGAACAAGGGCTGGACCTACGCCAAGTTTCTGCTCAGCCATGAGCGCACCGGCAACGCCGGGATCGGGGCCTGCAAGAAAGCGTTGAAGAAGCTCAAGGAGATCGCCGCCGAACAGCCGGACAACGGCAGGTCATTGATCGAGGACGTGCGCTTCCGTGACCGCATCGCGCAGCTCGAAATGGAACTGATGGCGCTCGAGGTCACGAATTTGCGCGTACTGTCGGGCTACGCCAAGGATGCCCGCGAGCTCGGGCCGGAAGTATCGATGCTCAAGATCAAGGGATCGGAGATCATCCAGTCGCTGGCGGAGCTGAAAATGTATGCGCTCGGCCACGATGCATTGCCGTATGTGCGCGAGGCGCTCGATCTGCAATGGGGCGGCGACGCGCTGCTCGACGAGCATTACAAGCCTTACGCGCCGCCGCTGTCCGGCCAGTACTTCAATCAGCGCAAGACCACCATCTACGCCGGGTCGACCGAGATTCAGAAGAACATCATCTCGCAGATGATTCTCGGATTGTAAAAGCTTCGCGGATCGTAAAAGCGTCGCGGATCGTAAGAGGTTGTCATGGAATTCGATTACACCGAAGAGCAGTTGGCACTGCAGGAAACACTGCAGAAATTCGTGGCGCGGGAATATGACTTCGAGAAGCGGCGCGGCTTTTCGCGCGCCGAGCCCGGATATTCCCCCGCCGCTTGGTCGCAATATGCCGAACTGGGACTCCTGTCGCTGCCGTTCCCGGCATCTCGACACGGCCTTGACGGCAATGCTGTCGACGTCATGGTCGTCATGGAACAATTTGGGTTGGGATTGTTGCTCGAGCCGTACCTTACCAGCGTGGTGACCTGCGGCGGTTTGATTCGCGACGCGGCATCCGATGCGCAGCAGGATGAGCTTCTGCCCGCGATCGGCGCCGGCAAGCTGAAGCTCGCGTTGGCGGCGTACGAGGCCGGTGGGCGCTACAACTTGTCGCATGTCGAGTGCAAAGCCGAGCGCCATGGCGCGGGCTGGCGGTTGTCGGGGCGCAAGAGCGTGGTATTGGACGGCGCCGGCGCCGACACCTTCCTCATCGCCGCGCGCACCGCGGGCACGCTCAAGGATCGCGAGGGTATTTCGGTGTTCCTGGTGCCGCGCACGGCAGCCGGCGTCACGGTGCGGCCGTACCCGACGCAATCGGGCGGCAGGGCTGCGGATCTACAACTGCAAGGCGTCGTGCTCGGCGCGGGCGCACTCATCGGCAACGCCGGTGCGGGCCTGCCGCTCATCGAACGGGCCGTCGATCAGGCGTGCGCCGCCTTGTGTGCCGAGGCGGTCGGTATCATGACGGCGCTGAACCAGGCCACCCTGGGACACTTGAAGACCCGCAAACAGTTCGGTGTCGCCATCGGCACCTTTCAGGCACTGAAGCACAAAATGGCGGACATGCTCATGGCCGCGGAACAGTCACGCTCCATGGCCATCATTGCCGCGGTCCATGCGGATTCGCAGGATGCGGCGCAGCGGCGGCGCGCCATTGCGGCGGCAAAGGCTTACATCGGGCAGGCCGGGCGGCTGGTGGGGCAGCATGCCGTGCAGATGCATGGCGGCATGGGCGTCGTCGATGATTTGATCGTCAGCCATTATTTCAAACGGCTCACGATGATCGATCTGACCTTCGGCGACGTGGACCATCAGTTGGCATACTTCAGCGATTCCTTGCTGCCGGCTGCTTGATGGGCCAGCTCCTGCCGGCGCACATCCTTATCGACGGTGCGCGACGCCGCGAATAAAACCAGTGCCGCTGCCATGGCGAGAACGGGAATGGCATACATGGCGTAATGCAGGCCGGTGGCCTTGAAGACTTCCGTCATCTTGACGGCGCCGGCGTCGATCATGGCCTGGTGCGAGAAATGATCGCTCAAGATGCCGGTGCCCAAGGGGCCCAAGCTCGCGCCGAAGATGTACATGCAGCAAAAATAAATCCCCACGGCCATGCCGCGCAGCCGCGGTTCGATGACATCCTGGATCGCCGTATAGACCGTGGCGTAGTAGACGTACATGGTGGTCGTTCCCATGCCCATGAGGATGATGTAGGCAGCGATGGCACCCGGGGGCTGATTGATCGCGAAAAAAATGCAGGGTGCCGCGATCACCATGCACAGCGAGGCCAGCAGCAAGCGTCCATTGCGGCGCGTGGCGCTCAGCCGGTCGGCGAGGTAGCCGCCGCCCAGCAGGCCGATCGCGCCGACTGCGCCGACGGCGATGGATGAGGCGTTGCTGGCGCCGCTCAAGCTCATATGGTGATAGCGCTGCAGAAAAGGCGTGTTGAAGGAGTTGAGGGCGTACATGTTGAAGTTGTGAAACACACCCGACAGGATGATCCAGCGCATCGTCGGCACGCTCAAGACTGCGGCGAAGGATGATTGGCTCGCGGCCGCCGCCGTGGTCACGACCCGGCCGGGATCGAGCGCACCGCGCCCGGGTTCACGGATGCGCAGCGCGAGCGCTGCCAGAATCAGTCCCGGAACGCATGCGACATAAAAGACCGCGCGCCACCCGAAGTGCGTCGCGATCCAGCCCGCGCTGATATACGCGGCGAAGACACCGCCCGGCAGTCCCAGCATGAAGATGCCCATGGCGAAGGCGCGCCTGCCGGGGGGGAACAAGTCACCGATCAAGGATTGGCCGGCGGGTGCGCACGTGGCCTCGCCCAAGCCCACGCCCAGGCGTGCGACAAAGATTTGCGCATAAGTCTGGGCCAGCCCGGTCGCGGCGGTGAGCAAACTCCACATCGTGGTGCCGATCGCGATCAGCCGGGTGCGGCACCACTTGTCCGCGATGGAACCCAACGGCAGACCGACGATGGCGTACATGATGGTGAATACCGTGCCCAGCAGGCCGAGCGCGGTATCGCTCAACATGAACTCCTTGCGGATCGGCTCTCCCAAAGCCCCCAGCACCTGACGATCGAAAAAATTCAAGAGGTTGATCGCGAACAAGATGAGCAGGGCAAAATTTGCCCCGGCCAGCGGCTTGAACTTGTCGGCCATGCGTCGATGAGCCTCCTTAGTTGACCTCAGTTGGAGAGCCGGTCACCCAGCATCGCTTCAATGCGATCCGGGTCAACCGGTTTGGTCAGGTGCTCATCGAACCCAGCCTCCTTCGCGCGCGCCACATCGTCGGCGTGTCCCCACCCCGTCACGGCAAACAGCAAAATGCGGCCATCGCCCGCGCTTCGAACGCGACGTGCGACCTCATAACCGTTCATATCCGCCATGCCGATATCGAGAATCGCGGCAGCCGGGCTGTCGGTCATGATCTTGCGCAATGCCTCCTGGCCGCTGTGGGCAATGGACACCTCGTAACCCGCCAATTCAAGCAGCATCGCCATGCTGTCCGCTGCATCGCGATTGTCGTCGGCGACCAAGACCTTGTGGCGGCTCGTCTGCGTCATCTATTTGAATTTCACCCGAAAGGTTGCCCCGTACGTGCGCGGCTGTGCCAGGTAGGAGGTGATGGTGTTGTACTGAAACGGTGAGTCGAAAGCAACGCCGTAGTAATACTTGTCGGTGAGATTCGCACCCCACACCTCGACGGCCCACGACTCGTCCAGCGCGCCGATGCCGAGCCGCGCGTTCAGCAGGCCGAAAGCGCCCTGAATCTTGCGCGGATCGAGATCCGATCCCGTGTTGTAGGAAGAGCTGTATTTTTCTTCCACGCTGGTGCGAACGCCGATCGTGCTCGTCAAGGGCAGCTGGTAGCTCGCAGCCGCCGCTCCGGACCACAACGGCGCGAACGAAAGCCGGTTGTTCTCACGATAGGTGCAGGCGGTGTTGCCGGCTCCCCCGCAGAAATCCGATTGCGTCTCCAGCGTGCCGAAGTTGTCGATGTTGGTGAGATCCTGGGTCACGCCACCGCTGATGGTCAGACCGGAAAGGGGTGTTGCCCACGCGAAATCGATGTCGACGCCCTTGGACACGACCTTGGGCAGCGATGTGACCACGAACTGAATGCCCGTGAAGGTGTTCAGCTGGAAGTCGTGGTACTGCTGGTAGAACACCGACGCGTTGAGGCGCAGCGTCTTGCCAAACAGCTCGGACTTGACGCCGACCTCGCCCGATTCCACTGTTTCGCGCGGAAAGGCGGTGTTATACACCGGCGTGATGCCGAGAGGATCGGCGGCAGAGACGAAGTCGGTGACGCGCGACAAGTTGTAGCCGCCCGCCTTGTAGCCGTTCGCCCATGAGGCGTACGTCATCACTTGCTCATTGAAGTGATAGTCGAGTTTGACGGTACCCGACAAGTTTTTCTCGGTATTCGACTGATCGAATCCCGTGCCGTCGAAGAAGGGATTGTTACCGGTGTAGCAGCCGTAGCCCACCAGAAACGCCTGAGTTGCGGCGGGAAGCGCGGCGATCTTCGGTAGGTTGTTGAGCAGGGCACTGCAGCCCGAGCCGCCGCCGGCGTCGCCGTAGTTCGGTGTGCCGTAGCTTGCGGTCGCCCGCTTCTTCTCCTCGGTGCCGCGCAGACCCACGGTCAGATCCAAACCCTGCACGATCGTATAGGTCTCGTTGGTGAACAAGGCGAAGCTGCGCGAGCTCTGCTTATAGCTGTCGTCGTAGCCCGTGTCGAAGAAGGTGGCCCCCGGCGGATTGCCGGTAACCTGCGAGACCAGCAACGGATCGAACCCGAGTCCGCCGGCTTCCGACGCCACCGCGCTGATATAAGGCTCGAACTGATCGCCGGTGGCGCCCAGCGTGCGGGTCGCCAGGATTTCGTTGTTGAAGAATCCTCCGACCAGCCACGACAGCGGGCCTGTCTTGCCGGCCAAACGCAATTCCTCGCTGAACTGCTTGAAGTCGGTGGAATTTGCGCTCCCCTCGTTGGGGAAGGTCAGAAGGTCGATGCCCGTGTAGTCGGTATCGTTGCCGCCTGCGAGCGTGTTGTCGCGCCACGCGGTGATGGAGGTGAGCTTGCCGAATCCCAAATTCCAGTTCACCTCGCCGGAGAAGCCCATGTCGCGTACGTATTGATTGATGGGTTGATTCGCATAGGCCGTATAGCTGTTCGGCAAACGCTGGGTCTGGTTGTAGGTGCCCGCCAGAAGCGGATCGCCGAGCCCGCCGGCGCGTCCGCCAAGCAAGGGGGTGGATGCGAACGCGTTCACCAGTCCCTGGAACGGACCGGGATATTCGACCACGGCTCCGCAGCACGATTCATCACGCTTGGTCCAATCGGCGATGAGCAGAATGTCCAGATCGTCGCTCGGCGTAATCGACAACTGACCCCGGGTGGTGAAAGCGTGGCGGCCGTCGGTGTTGTTCTGCGTGTTGGGCCCCGTGCCGTCGTTCACCTGCAAAAAACCCTGCTGCTCTTGGAAACCGACGTACAGCCGCCCCGCCATGATGGCGCCGAGCGGCCCGGTGACCGATCCCCTGAATTCGCGATCGTTGAAGTTGCCACCGGTGACTTCCGCCGTTGCCCCAAAAGTGCTGGAAGGCCGCTTGGTGGTGACATTGATCACGCCGGCGTCGTTGTTCTTGCCGAACAACTCGCCCTGCGGGCCATACAAGACTTCGATTTGATCGATTTCACCAAGGTCGCCGAACGCGACGCCGTTGCGCGGCCGGTAGACGCCGTCGATGTTGACACCCACCGACGACTCGAGCCCGGGATTGTCACCCACCGTGCCGATGCCGCGAATACGCGCGGTCGTGATGTTTTCGTTGCCTTCGGAGGTGACCGTCAGACCCGGGGTGAGCACCGTCAGGCTTCTGATGTCGGTCACGCCGGCATCCTGGAGTTGCTGGGCCGATACCGCGACCACGGAAATCGGTACGTCCTGAAGATTTTCAGACCGCTTCTGCGCCGTGACGATGATCTCTTGCAAGCCCGGCGAGTTGGAATTTTGTTCCGCCGTAGTCTGGGCGAAGACCTGTGTGCCTGCGAGGACTCCTGCCAGGCCCAAGGCGAGAAAAACGCCGCGTGATAAGGATACAATCTCGAATGTGCGCCCCGCCGACGACGCGGCGAGTCCTGGGGTCAAAAACATTGAAATACTCCTCATGCTTTTATGCGGGTCATGAACCGCGTTGATGTTGATTATCGGCACCGTTGTTGCAGGCCAGCCACAGCCATCACAGCGGTTTCCCACTTACGTGGGGCACTCCTCGGAGCGTATGTTGAGCGTCTGTACAGCCATGTGCAAGTGCTTGTCGACCTTACGGAAAGATGATGTGCTGCCGGTGCGCCGCCGCGCTTGCGAGTTGACAGGGGGCGCCACCCTGAAATTCACTGTCCGTGGTAGCTGGGTCACAGCTGGGCTTTGAATTTCAAGGTATGCGAAATCCCGACAGATGGCAGCCCCCGGATCCGGACGAGTCAGCGCATGCAAATTCGCGCCGCGCGGCCCTGATCGGCTTGTTGATCATTTTATTGCTGATCGGCGGGGGGTTGCTGGTCGCCCGGATTTTGGGCAATGAGTCGAGGTTCGAGGATTGCTCGATTTCGGGGCGGGCTAATTGTGGGGAGGTGCGGGCTAGGCCTTGATGCTGATCGGGGGCGCGTTGCCCCGGCGGAATAGCACGCAGAGCGGGCACTTGGCTCATCGTGCCCGCTCTGCGTGCTATCACGCCGGGCTGAACATGGGCCGATGAGCATCACGGGCTAGATCGCACTGGGTGGGTAGCGTGGGAACTCGTTAACCCTCTTTGCACTGTTCGGCGGGATAGAGCGTCATGAGTTGTCGCGTCACGCCGTTGGTCCAGCCGAAACCATCTTGAGTCGGATATTCGCCGCCGCCGCCGCTGCGGCCGAGGTGCACCACGTCGTATTTTTCGACCAGCTTGCCGGTGTGTTGATACACGTCCTCCACGTTCGACAACCAGCGACAGGCGATGCTGAGCGCAAGAGCCAAGTGCCCGTAGTCGCGCAGACCGGATATGGCAATCCACTGCAATGGCGCCCACCCATTCGGTGAGTCCCATTGCTCGCCGGTTGCGAGCGGCGTCGTGACCACGCCGCCGGGTTCGAGCAAGCGGCGCTGCACGGTGGCAGCTACAGCTGCTGCCTGATGTGCCGATGCCAGGCCGACGAACATAGGGTAGAGGGTTGCTGCCGACAAGCGTGGTACCCGGCGATGCTGAGTCGAGCGGTAGTCTAGATAGGCGCCTGATGGATGCCACAGGTAGCGATCGATCGCGGCGGCGCGCCGCACGCAGTTTGAATTCTGTGGCGCAGGCGCCGTCACCGCTGCGTTCGCAGCCGCGGCGGATGGCGAGTTCCATTCCGTAGAGCAAACTGTTGAGATCAATCGGTACGATCTCGGTGGTATCCATCCTGACCCGCGTCCGTCCGTCGGCAAACCAACGGGAACTGAAGTCCCAGCCGCTCTCGGCGGCGGCGCGAATATCGCGATACAAGGGCGCGGCGGGACGCTTGGTATGACGTCCGAGCTCGGTGTCCTCGCGGTAAGACTCGTCCCGCGGTGCATCGCTGTCGTCCCAGTAGCGGTTGAGCACGCTGCCATCCGGCATCGCCACGACGCGCCTATGCGCATGCCCGGGACGCACCGAGCGTTCTCCGTCCATCCAAAACGCATGTTCGCGCCGCAGTTGCGGCAGGTATTTGGCATAGGCGGCCGCCGGATCTTCTGCATTGGACAGGCCGAGCATGGCAAAGAAGAAAGGCGGCTGCGAACGGCTCAAGTAATAGGTGCGTGCGCCGTTCGGTACGTGGCCATACGCGTCGATGAGATGCGCGAAATCGGCCACCATGTTCTCGATGAGATCGCGCCGACCGCTCGCTGCAAGTCCCAGCATGGTGAAGTACGAGTCCCAATAGTAGATCTCGCGAAAGCGGCCGCCGGGCACCACGTAGCGCTCTGGCAAGGGCAACAACGAGGAATACAGGGGAACGGTCGTCGAGCCGCGGGTCAAGACATCCCATAGACGATCGATGTGCTCGGCCAAGGGCACTCGCTCGGGAGACGAGGGTGACGCGTCGGCCGCGAGCGGCAGGGTGAAATTGTCACTCACGAATTGTTCGAGAGCCGCGCGTGAACCGGGGGGCTGCGATCTGAACGCTTCGAGTATCATGTCGGGCGCCGATTTGGGCACCGCGTCGACGAAGGTTTTTCCGTCCGGGAAAATCTGCGAATCCTGCACGTCGACGAACAATTCTTGGAACAGCTGTTGCGGGGATTGCGGTTGCGCATCGGCACGGACCAGCGGCGTGCCGAGGACGGCTTTCAGCAGGATTAGTCCCGGCAACAGCCTCGAGCCGGTACGGCGAACGTGGATCGAGACCATAGTTAAGCTTTGACGTGTGGAGAGATTAGGGCTGAGCAACCTTTAGGCCGCTCGTTCGAGTGTCCGGCCGTTAGAAGCTTGAGCGCAACTGCGAATTCGGCCTTGTCCGCCAAATCCAACGCAACTTTCTCACTCAAAACGAACGATGCGGGTGCAGCGGGCCCGGGAAACATTACCACTCAAACCGGCGTGGGCACCTATCACTATCCGGCTGCCGGCCAGCCGCGACCGCCTGGTCGAGTTATAACTATCCGACCTCGATCTCGGCCACCGACGCGACCGGGAGTGAGGAGGTGCAATTCTCTTACGGCCCCGATCGCCAGCGCTGGAAGCAGATCTACACGAGTCCCACGCCCACGGAAACGACCTACTATGTAGGTGGCCTGCTCGAGGTCGTATTCGTCAATAACACCACCAACTACCGGCACTATATCTACGCCGGTGCCGAGCCCATCGCGGTGTACAGTCGCACCGCAGCCGGTGTGAACACCATGAGCTATATGCTGGAAGATCATCAAGGCGGTGTTTCGAGCATCGCGTCGAAGTCAGGAGCGGCGGATGTGAACGAGAGTATTTCTGCCTTCGGCACGAGGCGCAGTCCGACGGCGTGGTCGGGAGCACCGAGCACAGCAGACCTCAACACCATTGCAGGCTTGAGCCGTCAGGGCTACACCTTCCAGACTGCGCTCGGTCAATCGATGGGGCTTAATCACATGAACGGGCGCGTGCAGGATGCCATCCTGGGACGCTTTCTATCGCCCGATCCGCACATTCCGAACCCGGGCAATGCGCAGAGCTACAATCGATACAGCTATGTAAACAATAATCCTGTGACCAATAACGATCCCACAGGTTTTTCGTCATGCGTCTTTTCGAGACGACAAGTCGCTGGGATCGGTGGGGGGATGGCGTCTTGCACTGGAAGTCCTGAAGTGGGCGGCGCTGATTCAGGTTTCATCAGTTTTGGTGCTCCGATCTATGACGGCACGTTTGTGCTAGATATCCAAGGAAATAGCGGCACTAATGGAAATAGCGCGCCGAGTAGTAACCCGATAGATGATTTCA
>Ga0116229_10003041_pt1 | contig 27533 bp, 14 predicted proteins | sample S1TSphgellanicum_3_FD_87313 | JGI IMG/M metagenome (GOLD analysis project Ga0116229, IMG submission 87313) | Host-associated microbial communities from peat moss isolated from Minnesota, USA - S1T2_Fc - Sphagnum magellanicum MG | ecosystem: Host-associated > Plants > Peat moss > Unclassified...
TCTAATTTAAACCCCAAGTTGACATTGTCATTAGTAGGCCTACCTTGACTCTAACTCTCACCTAATCTTGGGTTTCTATCGGGTAAGGCACCATCAAAAAGTATGCCTTGTAAAATAAGGGTTATTGTGCCCAATTTTTGAAGGCAAGGTTTGGCTTTGAACCACCTACTAACAAGCACAATTTTTTGCTGCTGCCTTGCCTGGGAGAAACCCTAAATGGGATGTGAGTTAGTGTCAAGGGTAGTCCTCCTCCTCTCACCAACAAAAGGCTTTTGGACCCTAGAGGCTCTATTGAACCTATCTAGGAAATGAGGGAGAGATCAAGTTTGGAGCTATGTGTTCTTCAATTTTATTTTATTTTTCCAAGCATGAAATAAGTGAGTTTTTGGGTAATACAACCTTTTTTTTCGCCTAGCACATCTTTTTATTAGGTCACAATATATATGTTTGATAATACTTTTAAATAATGCATGCTCAAAGTACAACATGCACACATTTGAATGAAAAGGTATATGAGTTTGTCATTCATATTAACAATTTTTAATTGCACAAGAGCATATTTTAACTTGGGGGAACTAATGCAAAATTTCATGATCTTTTGAAAAAACACCATCGTTAGTTAAGGTCACACACTTCAAAGTTTTTTAAACTCTAAAAGAACTTTGGGTATGTAATACTTAACAAGAATTGGAACATTGTTATCCCATGTGTGCTCGTGGCTATTGGGGACATGGTTTCTTGGAAAAGAGGCACTTGATGTTTCACACAAAATGCTTGGCTTAGATTCCATGTAAAGTCACATGCATTGACATACACGTTTTGCCACCAATTTGTTCATTGATAAACTTTTTTTTTTAATGTTAAAAAAAGACATAAATATAAAGTTAATCCCATAGACCAATCCAACCCACTTTGGGGAAATTAGAAGTTGGCAAGTTTTCAACTAGTGCTTTTCATAATCTATATAAAAATATAGGGGAAATCTTGGAAAAATAAAACTTGAAGCTACATACGTGAACCACATCATGGCATGTATTCAATAAATATAGAAAATAATGGATTGTTCCATGTACCAAAGGTTGTTATTGTTTCAATTAATGCTTTTCATAATCTATATGAAAATATAGGGGAAATCTTGGAAAAATAAAACTTGAAGCTACATACATGAACCACATCATGGCATGTATTCAATAAATATAGAAAATAATGGATGTTCCATGTAAGAAAGGTTGTTGTTGTTACAGTTAATGCTTTTCATAATCTATATGAAAATATAAGGGAAATCTTGGAAAAATAAAACTTAAAGTTACATACATGAACCACATCATGGCATGTATTCAATAAATATAGAAAATAATGGATGTTCCATGTACCAAAGGTTGTTGTTGGTTTAAAACCCCTTTACAAATGAATTACATATATTTTACAACTTTTAACAAGTCCCATTTGTTCAAATATTGAGTGACTTCCAAGTCTCTAAAAGGTGACTCATGGTGTTGTTTGTGGCATCACCAATTTTGCTTGGATTTTTTATTATATATATATATATAACTAGCAATTGCTATAGTATTTTCCTAAAACATGATTGAAGAAAGATTCGCCAACTCAATGTAAGCAATCATTTTTCCATTTAATGAATTCTATAAGACTATTTAAACACGATTGTCATTTTAAAAACATAATTGGGTTCATGTCTTTTCATACTCACAATGTGCCATGATTTCAATCATAGTGTTACAAAGTACCCTACTAGTAAATATTGTCGTTCAATCACTACATTATAAATGCATAGCAAATACATAAACTTTTGTATTGTCTTTCATTCATCACTTATTGGATTCACCTTCACCACCTTGAGAGATGATTAAAAGTCATAGTTGTAATCGTATCTAACTTGGACAAATTGGGATTGAATCTTTTCATTTTGTTGAATTTGGGAGTGTATGTTGCATAATCAAATAGTACACAATGTTGAATCACAAAATGACAAGTTTTAAAGCACAATCCATGGTGTTCATTCTTGTTTTTGTGGCATTCATGTCCATGCAACCAATGATAGTTTCTATTGAGGGTATGGGTACTAATGCAATGGATGCCCACAAGCCTCTTGAAAGTCGTTTCTTGCTAAAAAGTTCAATCAAACATCAATCAACTAGGAATTTACTACAAATAAGTTGCGATTCTGAACTTGGTTTTACTTTTTGTGATGGCATTTGTTATTTGACACTGGATTTTTTGTTTGATCCACATAATTGTGGGTCTTGTGGCCATGAATGTCCATTATTACTTTCAAAATGTTGTTATGGAAATTGTATAAGTGATTTCGAATTCTGCCACCCTCCACCACCACCTCCACCACCACCACCATCCCCACCTCCTCCACCTCCATCTCCACCACCACCACCATCCCCACCTCCTTCACCTCCATTTTCATTGCCACCGCCACCGCCGCCACCACCGCCGCCTCCACCTCCTTCTCCATCCCCACCGCCTCCACCTCCTTCTCCGCCGCCGCCACCTCCATCCCCACCGCCTCCACCTCCTTCACCGCCGCCACCACCTCCATCCCCACCACCACCACCACCACCTCCACCACCTCCACCTCCTTCTCCGCCACCGCCACCACCATCTCCACCACCTCCACCTCCTTCTCCACCGCCGCCACCACCATCTCCACCGCCTCCGCCTCCTTCTCCGCCGCCGCCACCACCATCTCCACCACCTCCGCCTCCTTCTCCACCATTCATATCACCACCGGCACTTTAATTTTTTTATGCAAAATACAACAAGTGGACCATTTCAAGATATTATGACATGGTTTTGAAGGATCAACTTATACAAAATTCATTGATGACTCCTACAAATATAGATATGAATGTTTGCACATGTAAACAAAACATTAGAAAATGAGGTTGTGCCCTATAGATGTTTTGGATTTTGTGACCATGGAATTGTTTCCATGTGTGGGGGAACATATGCAAAAGCTTATGATGGATTCATCACCAACAACTTCCGTAAGTACAACATCTCAAAAAAATATGCTTTCAAATTCTAATGATGCACTATAATAATTGGAAGGTTATACACCATGTGCAGGTTGACCGTATTATAAGCTACATTTATATTACAATTCAATTTCTTATATCAATATGTTTATAATTAAATGTTGACAAATGCAAAAATAAAAAATTTAAAGCTAAATAAAATTTGTTTGGTAATGTAAGGACTTGTTGTATAATCTTGTGGTTTTGGTCAAGATGTTCCCAATGACTTTGGCTATGGCAATGATTCTATTTTAATATGGAACAAGTAAATCATCTACATCATAAGAATCCATGATTTGGGAAAAAAAAATCTTTTGATAATTCATTCCAATAAACCTCATTAACCATTTTCACTTGAAACCAACCTTCTTTTCCAAAAAATTGATCATAAAACCACAAGATCAATTGTTTTGTTTTAACTTGTATTTGTGTTGATATCCTCAAATGAGTATGTATTACAAAAAAAATTAAACTTGATTATGGACAACCTACATTTCCCAAAATAAATTATTAGGATAAATTAAGAATCAATACGTATTTCAAGGCCGAAAATAACATTTTACATAAATGACATGTGTATTTACCTAGGATTAGTATATGTAATAATCCAAGCACCATAGTCCAACATAAGAACTTGTTTTGTTTAGAATGTGAAGGTGAAAGATGGCTTGTGCATGAACTTAGACCCCAAGCCTAAAACATGATGGCCATATAATTGAGTTACATGGCTCAACATGTTCATAGATGATTGATTTGGCATGGAGGAATATTATTGATTAGCAATTTGAATGAAATAAATGGATGCATGATAAAAAATACTTGAATGAAATCCATTCATAAGTGGAACACAATGCAAATTGGTATTAAAATATTTACATTAAGCTCCATATTGGGTTTTGAGTTTGCATATTGAAGGAATATGCATTATTGATAAGAGTTCACTTTAGATGTTGATCATGGTGGATTTGAAGGAAGCATAATGTCACAATTATTGATGTTTCCCATATTCAAAATTATAAGGGTGAGCTCTATACAAAATGAAGTAAATCCACTAATATGTACTAAGAATGAATAGGATAGGATAAAGGAATATTGTGGCAAAGAATGTACAATTCTATCTCATTCCATGATAGGTAATAAAGGTTGAATTCACCCCCCACCTTGTTATAATTTAATTGTTATAGACATGCAATTAAAACACATGGCAACCCTTTGGGTACACAAATTAGCTAACCATAAAGGGCAATAATGCCAAAATGATCTTATTTGAAATTTAAAGACCAAGGTTTTACTCACAAAATCACTCTTCAAATCCAAGAAAAAAAAAAAATGTGATGACAATTTTGGGCTTGTAGAGAAAAATATTTCAATATTTTAATCAAACTTTGTTGGAAATAATTTTGCACATTTTGGTCACTATTTTGAGTGCATGATCATCACCAAAATATTATGTCCTATAATGAAGTCAAGAAAATGACACAAGTTGCCACCCAAAACCTTAATATGTGCATTAAAAACAAAACCATGAATAAAGAGAAAAATTGAAATTATTGTTTGACATGACTATTGAATTTAAAAAGGGAAGGGGAAAAAATTAAAAATTATTATTGTAGAACTTTTTAGGTTTGGCACTTTGGGTGCCAAACCAAATAATCTTTTTATCTTTCAAATTTCAGTTTAGTAGTTTTAATAATCATTTATGGAATTTTGGTTATAAATATAGGAAACTTCTTATATAGGTTATCTGGACCTTAAACCTTTACCATAATGAGATTTTTTGCAACATTTTTTTGTTGTCTTTTTCTTTTTGCAAAGATGGTAAAACACATTATTCCACCAATTATAGGATGTAATAATTATGTTGTCAATTAGACTATCTTGAAATAAGAAAGCTTCAAGGTTTTCACCACTTTTTTTAATTTTTCCCTCATTGTAATTTTTTAAAATTTTGACCTTTCAAATAGATAATTTGTAAAAAATTTGACATTTCCAAAAATAATTTAATTATTATTAAACCTAAAGATATGATTATATTGTACAAAGTGACAAACACAACATTTTTTATTTGTTGCAAAAATGAAAAAGCTCAATTCATGTCATGTTGGGACAAGTGGGAATTGTGGTGCACAACTACTAAAGACCTTTAGTAGCAACCGTAGCTAAAGGAAGTGCAAGAACCATGGAGCACAAGGAAGTATCCAACATCAATTCAACATATCAACACATTTTTTTCTAGTTGTTCTTCTTCACAACAATGATACAAAATTATTATGACTCAATCCCACAAGCCAACTTCTTCATCACCTTTTGGAAAAGTTTCAATTAGTTAAAGGATTTATTTTGACATTATTGTCATTGGTACACTCTTACCCTCTTGTTTTTAATGCTCCAATAAGGACTAAAGTATTGTTGGAAGCATCACATTATGGGCGTTCATGAATTTCCCATAAGTATGAAATTGGACAAATCAACATGAAAAGTTGAACTCCTAGCCTCCTTAGTTGGGGGCTAGTTAGCTACTACTTCAAACTTGGAGAAAAGTTAATTGGGTTTATCTGCACAAATGTTAGGAAAAAGCTCATCAAACTACACCCCATGTCCTCCGCCATCATAACTACAAATTGATTTAACTTAGGAAGGGGAAAGGAAATTAATAACCTTAAAAAAAGGCTTACTAGACCAATTTTTGGAAGGTATATTGGTTTGGAATACCCTTAGGATATAAGATATACATAATTCTTGGCATCAACCTATGAAATGTATATCTAATGTGTATGTTGTAATCTTTAGTCTCTATTCAAATTTCATACTGCATATATACACATAGAAGGCCTTATAATTCAAAACAACATTAGCAAAGTGATTTGAATTTATATTTTTATCAACAAAACATGAAATATGTCTTAGTGAATAGGTAGACATTATGTAAATATATACATAAGTTTGTAAGCCTAAGTTTATATAGATGTCAAAATTTGACATTTACTAATTATAACATCCAAGATGTAGCACAATGCTTCCTTTGAGGTACGATCCTATGAATGACAAGCTTGTTCCATTCTCCCAAGCTCAAAAGATGTATGGGAATTGCAAGCTTGTTACATTCTTTGAAATTGTATGATCTTTTGGTGAATGGATTTAGGTGCGGAATGTAGATTTGCACAATTGTGATGCAGCAACCCTAAGTGAAGGGACATGGGAGGAAGCAAATCATGTGCTAATCAACTATAGTTGAATGAGTTCTAGGTTGCAACTTTCTAGCTTCTCTCGTATGAATACCAAAAAAAGCATTAGAGGTCAGCTCCTAAAATTATGTGTGAAATCTTCAAAACCTCCCCTTCCATATCTAATTCAAATTTTTTTTCCGAATACAAACCTTTCAACAACAAGCTGTAATACACATGTCTACTATATTTAAATAATTGTGTGGCTGATTATAATATATGCAGTTTTTTTAGTTTCGATTGTAAAACATTATGTTGTTATTTATTGTTCAAGGTTTATGTTTGTTTCTAGCAAATTGTGATAGTTATTGTCAACAATTAGAACAAAGTGCTAACGCAAAGTTTTCTTTGTGGTGGATTTGATGTAAGAAGGATTCTTGGCAAATTTGGAATCATTGGGCCAAGATCTTTGTGTATTTGTGGCTTATATGACAACTATCTCCCTTGAAGATTTCAAGTACTATACTGCCACGTGGTAATCAACCAAAAATGTTAAGCAAGTTTATGGCCTCCTATCAAATAATGTTGTTGGGCTATGAAACTTTTTGATGATGGCACATACTTACAAGGGTGCACCATAGATGTAAACTTGAAAATTATGGGACCACTTGATGGAATAGTTCAATCAATACTACTCAATGAATACATTACAAAGAGAACATAACTTATTCATTAAATAGTATGATGGAATTGAAAGTTTGTAATGTATGAAGATTGTATGTGGAAGCTATCACAAGGTCGTTCTATGTCTTGGAGCAAGTCATCTATTGACGTTTCATTGTGGTGAAAATTTGCAATGGTTCATTTTTGGTTATTTATGGGATAGTTTTAGCCACTACAAGGTGGGGAATGGTTTTAACTTATAGATTTACCCTCCATTTGATGGGGTTGTAATGTTAGCCATTACTCTAGTAGTGGCTTATGGCTTTGTCATTTGCCACCCACAACTTTGAAAGTATGAATGGAAAATGGTATCGATTACAATATGGTCCTTTGTAATATCCTATCTTAGTTGTAGGTGAAAATGTTATGTAGTTGCTTAATTGTTGATATAGTTGGAGTTATTGCATTGGTGTGACTAATGTGACATGAATCATTGAAGATGTACATCACCTTTATTAGTTAGGTAAGAAAAAATGGCATATTGTCAAGAATGTTTTCTTTGGATACAGATGATAAAGGATTCATTTTTTTTGAAGAAGGAGACCATTGTCCAAACCATTATTTGTTCTTGTACCAAAGTAACATATGAAACAAGCAAGATGTTTGTGTGACAAATGGTCATTTCTAAAAACTTTATTGCCACATGTGCATGCCATGTAAGTGCAATTGTTTAAATAATCACATGCAAGGCATGCACATGAAGCTTGTCCTAGTGTCATGTCAAGCATTAGAAGAAATTTGAAAATCAATGATTAGATTTGCAACTCATTTGTAGTTGTAATGGACACATGCAACTAAAATTAGCCTAGTCGCCTAAAACAAGTGCCATAAGACAATCAGTCACAAAAAACATGACATGGCCATGAAGTTGAAAGTGTAATTACAAACCTTACAACTAGGCTAAAAAAATTCATCCATTGCCATGGATGTTTTTTATTACGATGTGGAACCCCAATTTGCAACTACATTTGGGATAGTCACATGCTACCAGATGTGCCATTGATGAGTGGTTAGGATTTAACCACGTGGTAATTTTAAAAGAATCAATGGCCATAAGACATATGGCAATTTTTTCATTTGTTCAAAAAATATATATTATAATTATTATTATTATATATTATAAATATATTAATTTAATTAATTAATTAATTAATGATTACTAGATATTATAATTAATTCATTATAATCTATCCTAAGCTAAATTATAATAAGCTACCTAACATAAGCTAAGTAGGTAAGTAGGATCCTATTTATTTTGTTGGGGACAAGCCTTTTGATTGATTCATCCCATATGGCACATGAATTATGTTTATAATGCATACCATGAACTTAGTCCATTCTTTCACCTACTTATATACTTTATAAGTTTGAAGTTGTAAACAAAAGATATGGGATAAATTTCAATGAAAGGGAAACACTACAACATTATCACATTGTCCCATACAAAAACATTATCATATATTCACACAATAAAATATTTACTATTTTCCCTAACTATTTACTACCTATTCAACTTACTAATATTACCTAGGATACATACCTACTATCTATTACCTAACCTACATTTAATAAATTAATTACCTAACCTACCTAATTTATTATTATTATTATTATTATTTTAAAAATCATATATCAACATAATAAAATATTTACAATTTAACCTACCTACTACTTACTACTACTTATCCTATTTATCACATACTACCTAGGTTACACATTTATTGTCTACTACCTAGCCTATCTAATCAATTAATTATTTATCCTCCATTTAATAAATTACTTGTTTAACATAGATAATTAATTAAAAAATTAATACAAAAAAACTATCACATATCCACAAAATAAAATACCTCTTGTTTAATTTGTAACCTACCTACCTATTAGTGCCTATCCTATTTATTACATATTACTTAGGTTACATACCTACTATCTACTACCTAGCCTACCTAATAAATTAATTACCCCTCCTACATTTAATAAATTAATTAATGAACATAGCTAATTAATTAATCAATTAATACAAAAACATTATGCACTAAGAAAAAAAGGGCATTTTCTAACTAACTAATTTTTGACTACATGTCATCCCCAACTTTGTTTCAATTACACAATAATATTTAATTTAAAAAATTCCACGTGGATGGGATGGCATCTCAAATGAGTTGATGTGCCAACTAGTTTGGTAAATATATGGCATTGACCACTAACAGGTGTTGATCGTCAAAATATTTTTTAAAATAAAATATAACCCAATTGAGGAGTAGTTGAGAATTCCACTTTGCCATGACATTATGCCACGTCAAGTCAATTGCTTGACTATTTTGGTGGATCTTGTTTTTGAATGGATGAAAAAAAATATTGATGGATGAAATATTGCATGCATTTTCAACTGAACTTCAACTTTAATTATCATTACTTATACCCTACCCACCTACCTACCTACCTAAGTACCTATCGACTATTGATCTACATAACTTAACCTACACCCTACTTTAAATCACCTATTCTATAATTTAAATACATTTAACCTATAATTTATCACCTACCTATAACTACATTAATAATATATGTAATAAGTACCTACCTAACCTACAAAGTATTACCTACCTACCTATAGGATGTCCCTAGGTAAGAAATAGGTAGATATGTCAAGTCAAATGTAGGTAAATAGGTTAATTAAATTAATTAGGTATAGGTAGATAAATATTAAGTAAATAGGTAACTAGGCAAGGCTTTTAGGTAAGTATTGACTTGATTTTTATTTAATCATGGTGTCACAACTCACAACCTACCTACTTGCACCTACTTAAGTGACTCACAACCTACTTATACTTAACCTATTACTATCTGCCTAGGTCTACATAGGCTTTAAGTTAGGTAAGGAAATTAATTAGACCTAGGCTAGGATAGTTAATTAGATTAGGCAAGCTACTTTAGCTTAACAAGGGTTCAATTTTGTGGTATAAAATAATTGGTATATAATTTTATGGAATTTTACATATTCATTAAAATGCCATAAAGTGCCACAAATTAAAATCATACCATTTACAATGTTTTAAATTATATCATAAAATGTCATTCATTTATAAATGATTCCATTTATGCCATTAAATGTCATATAATATATACAATGCCATAATTAATTATGAATGGATGGATTTAATGTGGCATATAGTATGAATGAATGAATGATTTAATGTGCCAAATAATATGGATGAATGGATGGTATGACATATAATAGTGGTGGCAATGTGTTGGCAAGAAATTCAAAATTTGAATTATAATTGAAAACACCTTGAAATGATGTTAACTTGCATAGTTGAAAGTTAGTTGACATCCCAACTATAATCACATACTTCATCCATCCATGGATGAAGGGATTGCATTTATATAACATTGTCATTCACTTTGAGCTTTCTTTGCGTTCTAGTTTGATTTTTTTCTCCTTTTTTATAGTTTGTTTTGTTTTATCTTACTTTCTTTTAGGCCCAACTTGTGTTTAGAAGTTTAAATCATGTGGTTTAATACCAATTCATGGATTTTTTCAAGTGAGTGCATCGTGGCTTTTGCATGTGAGGAATTTCAAGTTTTTCATTTTGGGGTTATTATTAAGTTGTTTTCTTTTTTATCATGTTCAAGCTCTTTTTTTTTTCATTTCATTGCACTTTTTTTTCAAAAATTATTATACACATTAAAGTCATATGGTGTCAAGGCAAGTGAACATGAATAACATGAGGATACAAGCTTATGGAGTTTGGAAGCAACCACCACACATGCCTCTTACAATTGTAGGTGTTTAAAAACTCTTGTCATCTTTTTCTTTTTTTTTTTTCATTTTACCAAGATATTTTTTCTTTTATTTCTCCACCATGTTACCTTTAGTTAATTTTTTTTTAAGATAGGTTTTGTTTTGAACTCTTACTAATTTTTTGTTCAACTAGGTTTTTCTTTAAACTTTCATTAAGGTAATTAAGTTGGTTTTAGTACATTTAAGTGCTTAGGGTAGTCCAGATTCAAGGGGAAGGTTTTTTTGTTTTTGGTGTCCAAGCAAATGTTGAACCCTACTCTTGGCACATCCGAAGCATTCAAAATTGTCAAAAACAGATTAGAAATGAGAAAGGGGGGTCAAAAACTCAAAATAACAAACCACAACCAATTCTTGAACACCCAAAAACTTCCTTTTCTGTTGCTCTGTTGTTATTATAGTTCCAATATTATTTGTAAAACTTAAAGTGGCGCTCCTATAACACTTTAAATCATTTAAAATGAAGAAGAAATGAGGAAGTTATGAGCTTTGAAAATACGAGGGGTCCAAATTTTATTTTATTTTTTAAAAACTTGTTTTTGTAAATATGAAAGTTTTTTTCTTCAACTCTCATTGGTTTTTCTTTTTTTCTAGTTCCAAAACAAACACTTGGGTAATGAAAGTTAAACTTATGAACCTTTTCAACCATCAATGTAGGTAAGGTTTTGATTATGTTTGTTTTAGTGAGATACTTTCAACTAAGTTTCAACTATATAATTTCTCCTATATTTCAATTGGGTTCAACTAGATTTCAATTAAGTTTCAACTATGTTTGTTAAGTATGTATAAGGTAAGCCCATAATGTGTGCCATTTCAATTCATTATTTAATTCTAAGTTTTTTAGATTTCAAAATGTTTTTTTCTTTTTCAAACTTCTTTATTCTTGAGTAGTAAATGATGATTTTTTATTGATTTTTAATGCGTGCAACTAATGCACAATCTTTTTCTTAATGCATTATAACTTAAGTTCCTATTAAATTTTCTCATTTTTAACAACTTTTAATTTCTTTAATTCAAAAATGTAAGGTGCAGCTATGAACAAGTCAAAAAACATGGTCCAACAAGGCAACAATCCAATTAAACATGCCAACAACGAGTTCACACCATTATTGCATAAACATAGGACAACCACTTTATAGGAGAGTCATTTCATTGTTCCAATAAATGTTTGATTAATAACATTAGCATCTTCAAAATGTAAATGGGACCATTTCCTACATGGGAATAATGTTTCCTTGCATAATTTTCAAATTATAATAGGTTTTGCATTTTTAATTGATAATGTATAGGTAGACTATGCTTTTATTATAGTTTGAATTTTTTGAGTTAATTTTAGCTAGGTGTATTATCCCCACAATCTAGCTTTAGTAGTCTTACAATTGTGACTATAATTTTTGTAGACTTGTAATCTCAACTACATTTCACCTAATTTACATAAATTTTGACTTATTTTCAACATATTTTCAACTTGTTTTCAACTACCTTATAATTGATATTTTTACTTTGGCTCAACTTCACATATGTTGGATGACCTACAAACAACAAGATGCCATGTGTCATGCAAGTGTGTAACATAAATGTCCACATGGCACAATATCATATGCTGACATTTTCAATAAATCAATAATTTCAAGATTTTGAGACCATACACATGGCACACGTCAAATAATTTAGTTTGATGGTGGACCACAAATGCCCATGTGACACATGTCAATGTTCCATTGGTTATAATATAATTGAATAATAATCAAAATTCAAAAATTCTATGCCTTTCCTCAATGACATGACATGTAGGTGGATGAAATTCATCCATTGACTTGCCAACATAGAGTCAATTAAATCTAGTTAGCACTTTACAATTGAAATGTTGCATTGACCAAAATGTATGTTGTTTTCAACTAAAATGTTGACATTTCAACATTAACCCACAAATTGACACGTACACATTGTTTTCAATTGGGTTATAGGGTTAACTCAACATTGTTGACTATTTTGGAAATTAGTTGACAACTTCATTTTTGAGTTGCAAAAAACATTTTGTATTTGAAAATGATGTTTTCAACTGTAAATGACAATTGAAAAATAGTTGAAAATATAGTTGAAAAATGGGGTTTTTCTCCTAGTGATGACATATCCACGCAATAATATCTTTTGCTTAACTTATAACCTACCTAGGTTACATACCTATTATTTTCTACCTAGCCTACCTAATAAATTAATTGTTTGACATAGTTAATTTAATTAATCAATTAATACAAAAACTATGACATATCCACAAAATAAAATACCTCTTGTTTAACTTATAACCTACCTAGGTTACATACCTATTATTTACCACCTAACCTACTTAATAAATTAATTACCTAGGCTACATTTAATAAATTAATTGTTTAACATAGCTAATTAATTAATCAATTGATGTAAAAACATTTTAACATATCCACAACATAAAATATTTCTTGTTTAACTTACCTACCTACTTGCTACCTACTAGTACTTATCCTATTTATTGCATACTACCTAGCCTATCTAATTAATTGATAATTAAAGACCTAATCTAATTTTTGTTAAAAATCTAGTTATAACAAAATCAAAATAAACAAATGTTTTCACCAAATTGGTGAAAAAAATAATGTTATGGTGATATATACCAAATTAAAATGGCTATTTTATAATAATGCATTGAAATATAATTATATTTATGTTGAAAATTTATGGAAATGCCATGTGTGCCATGCAGGCTGATTTGAGACAATTGGCAATTTATATTATCTATAGTTGTAAAAACATTATAGTTGTTGTCACCATGTAATTCAATTATCATCCATAAGTGGACATATAAGATAAAATGAACAAAACATGTCAAAATTTCATTTACATTTTGACCTAAAGCTTTTATAGTCGTATCATGCAACTACATATTTGATTAATAGTTGATTAGACCCATCATTAGTCACACATGTAATGATATATACTTGCAATTGCATGTACAAATAAGATTACCAAGATTATAATCACAATAGTCACATTGTAGTTGCAACATGATGGTTGAAATGGACAAGATTTCTTTTAGTGAAGTGGATGCAAAATGATTGTTTTGTTCAATGCCCAAGGGGGACACTAGTAAAAAAAGTAGAAAATACATGAGTAAAAATATAAGGTGTAATATATCATTGGTAGTTGGGTAAAAACTATAAGTTAATTAGTTAAAAAATAAGGTACATTTTATTCATATAATCAATTTAATTATAATATAGGGTATGTAATAATCTAAAATAATGGATTATAATTAATATAAGGTGGCCTTAATATGTATATATTAGAAAATTAGATAACAATAAGGTGATAAAAAATAGGTTGGACAATTATCTAATACCCTTCAAATCGTCATTTGACACAAAATATAGATCCTAAACTTTACATTAAGTGTCCCCCCCAGGTTCAATGAGTAGCAATTGTGTAGATTATTAGTTGTGTTTATAATAGAATATGCATACATAGGATTTTCTAATGTGGATGTGTGTAAACTAGGAATACCTTGCTTGATACCTATTCTACACTTCAAAGATCTTCAAGTTCAACATCCTTTCTTGTGGGTGATGTAACCATCACTTGCAACAAAGCAAGAAACTTTGTTCTACCTTGTGTAGATGTACTGAAGTTTCAAGAATGTCTCCATAAGGAAGAATAAACAATAGGTCTTTGTTGATAGCCTTCACATTCAACTTTTGTATTTTGTTTTTGACTTTGCAACTAACATGGGCTATATGATGAAAGTTGTGTGTTCATGCTTGAATATTAGCATTAGAAGAGGCAATTGACACAAAGTGGGTTTACATGTGGGAGAAGTTTGGTGGTTATCTCTTGTTCATTCTTCCTCATGCCACAAGGGCTAAAAGGGCACATGTACAATTAGCTACTTTCCAACTAGTAGTTATTTTCATAATGATGAATCTATCCATATAGTTATTTTACCACAAAAAGACATTTCCTAGATGGTGTTTCTACTTGTTCTTTTCAAACTATTCCCATATGTGCATGAAACTTTTAATTTTAGGGAGTTGCAAGATGTGCAATGGGTGGGCACATTGAAAATATTGATATGAATGAATGACTTCATCAATTTGCAATAACTAGTGAAATAAAGTTTATAAAAGTTACTTATTGAGGGGAAACATAGTTTGGGTGATCATTATAGCCCCTTTTCCAATATTAGCTAAAACACCCTCCCAGCACAACCCACAAAAAATCACCACATGGGAGCTTAAAGGTCAAACAAAAAAGGTAGTGAAATGATATTGGTTTTCACTACCATGGATGGGTCTTGAGAACATCTCTAGTGGTGCATTCACTTCGCATAATGGCTAAATGATTTTTCCTTCCAATGAGGACCCCTATTGTATAATGAGGGTATTAACCCAAGTTGAAAAAGGTTTGGAAACAAAATATTAAGTAGCCAATGAGGAAGCTTAACATGCACTCAAGGGGCTTAGTATTTTTCTTTTGGTTTTGGTTAGGGGGTGGGGGGAGGATTTTTTTTGTTCTTTTTCCCCAATGTGTTTTCATCAAGTCCCCAATGATTAAGAGATCATTGACATGTGAATGATCATTTGTGCAACAATATCCCTTTGTCATAATTACTAGAGATTATGATAATGTTTATTTATTTAGAATTCTTGACTTTGAATAAATCTTCTTGTATCAAGGTTTGGTGTAGCCCATAAGTTATTTTTTGCAACTTACAAATCAAGTGTTTTTATTTGAAGATATAATTTCGTATGTGTTTCCTTGACAAAGTTCCATTTATTGTCACAAGTATGTGCTTTAGACTTGTGATTATACACTATAAAATGCAACTTGTCATTTTTGCATGCATGTTTCATTTCACTTCTTTTGGTACACACATTTATTTATGTTGTGTAATCAAATATTCTTTAAAAGTAGGTTTTTTTCCATTGAGTTTCTCACTTAAGATATCTTTTGAATTAAACATATGTAGCACAACATTATTAACAAAATGTATATGTTCAAAAATTCCCAAAAAAATGAAAATAAAAATCTTCTTGAACCTTTGCAAACAATTTTTTTTCCACTTTCTAGGAAAGGGAAGTCAATGCATCTTAAGTTTCATGATTTCACATCACACTATGGTTCTCTGAAATGGATCACAATTTAGACTTGAATATATCAAATCAACAATTTATTACAAGAGTTGAAATTAAAGTTTATTGGACTAATCATTAACCAAATTATTTGTGCTAAATTTCTTAATAAAATTTATTATCATTCAAGTTTGGCAACAATGTTTTTTGGGTAATGACATTTATATGTGTTAATGCAAATACATAATGCAACTACATAATTGTGTGTTATTAAAAGTATAAATACATGTGTTAATTATGTATATGAATGATATTGTGCTATTCCTCATATATGAGGTTGTCTTTTTGAAATGCACTTTCATAGAGTGCATGGGGGGTTTACCATGGCAACATTCAATGTTGTAAGGAATGAAAAATACAAGATTAACTATAACATCTGTTGAAGAGAATGTATGTACAAAATATGTGTATTTCTCATGTAGAGATAGTCTTTTTCTTTATTGTCATTTCTTTGTTGACATTGGAATGTCTTTATATGACAATTGTTGGTGATAGTCTCTAGAAAAAGAAATCATCGTTGGCAACGATTTGACTACCCTAAAATGTCACAATAGACCATATTTGTTTGTTGCCCACCTTATTCACATTTTTTCAAGCCACACTCTTGCACTTTTTTTCAAGCTTGGGTAGATCTTAACAACTCCAATTTCCAATTTTTTTTAATCTACCCATGTTATAGAATAGTGAGAATTTGAGAGGCGTTGGGTCATAAAACCAGTTTGGCACAAAAAATGTTTTTGCTTCATTGTGTGTGGATGCACTTTCTATGCATTCGTTTCTTTCTCATACAAAGCCTTTTGTGTAGTTTGTTTTCATCCATTTCATGTGGATGCCTTTTATCTACTTAGGAAAATTTTCCATCATTGAATAATGGTAGTAAGATGAAAATTTCCAAAATTGGATGTTTTGCATGACTTAAAAAAAGGTTGTATGGGCTAGTGAGACTGTTTTGGTGAAATCACACTTATGAGTTAAGATGAAGAAAAAAATGGGGATAAAACAACATGCTCATGTTGTTAACACAATGGCCTCTACCCCTTTATGTAAATGCTATGATATTGAACCATGTGAAATGTAGGAAAGGAGAAAAGGTTTGTGTGTTGTTGCCAATTTCTTGGGTTGAAGTTTTTGTTTATGAGAAGGTTTTCCAAAATAAACTCAACGCATAAAGATGTGAAATTAAAGTCTTGTATTGGGCACTTTCTATATTGTTGACAATTGTTCAAAGATATTCACACATTAGTGGGTGGATCACAATTGTTTAAAAAACAATGATGTGGGGTATATTGTAAATGTGTTGTTTGGATTGACATTGTTATTTATCTATGGATTTTGCCCAATATGCATTCATATTCTTTACATCCTTTTAATTGGATGCAATTCATCAATGACAGAAAGATGAATTCATGCATGAATAGATGAATGACATTCAAATGGATGAATTTCATTCATCCATTCTTGAATTACATTCATTTATACAATACATTTGTATTGTAATAAATATTGTGTGTAATGTTTGTTGTGGAATTAATGAATGTCATCCAAAAAAAGGATTATTTTTTATGCATGATATTAGTTTACTTTGACCTATTGTTACGGGTGCACTCTATGAAAGTGCACTCCAAATAACAATCCTCCTCATATATGCACTAGTTGTTGGCCAAACTACTTAATTAATGAGAAGCGATGTTTGACAACTTTTTAAAAAATTCATGAAAATAAAAAGAATTGTATGAAAAAACTAAAATATTGAAATTCATACAACCTTTAACACTTTATTAATAACAACAACCATATCCAATAGGAAGAGGTTGCGGGTTCAAATCTTAAAACTTTCAAAGTTTTAATTTGTAACTCAAACCTTTTGTTCTTTTCACCACACTCTTTCAATAATTATTTAATATCAAAACATCAAGTGCAAGTATGAAATGGGTTAATACTAGTGTAAGCTGGTTTTTGTTTTTTAGAAGAATTGTTGGATTTAGTTCTAGAGGTTATTTTTTAAAATGGAAAACCCTTCAATTTTGAGTCTAGTTAATATTTTAAAAAATAATACATATTAGTTCCGGGTCAAAGGTTAAATGTTTTCGACCAACGATTCCAAAGTTTGACAAGTCTAATATTTATAAAATCCTTTGGTTTCGATTATAGGATGGGTATAGTTATAGCTTATTAAATAGTTGAGGGATGCATCCCAAAGTTCATTTTTTTCATAATGAGCCCCTTTGATTGGCCCATCACACAATTATTTTGAAAGTTTAAACACCCTCCAAATATAAATTTTGGTTTTCAAGATACAAATAGTCTCTTCCTAATGGGTAAAGTCAAAAAAAATTGAAAAATTCAAACTCTATGCAAGTGAGACAACATGAAGCTCAAATTTGTGCCTTTGTGTGGGGCCAAAGGGGATTACAAGAGAGGAAGGAAACACTAGAATTTAAACATGCTAGTTAAGACAAGTATGGGGGATAGTATCTTGGTTGATATGGGTTAAGGCAAGTAGGCTTAGGGATGTTATCCTAATTGAAATGGGTTCAAGACAAGTAAGGTTAGTGATGGTATTTTGATTGAAATGGGTTTAAGACAAGTAGGGTTAGGAATAGTATTTTGGTTGAAGTGGGTGTAAGACAAGTAGAGTTAGGCATAGTATTTTGGTTGAAATGGGTTTAAGACGAGTAGAGTTAGGGCTAGTATCTTGGTTGAAATGGGTTTAAGACAAGTAGGGTTAGGGATAGTATTTTGGTTGAAATGGGTTTAAGACAAGTAGGGTTAGGGATAGTATCTTGGTTGAAATGGGTTTATGACAAGTAGGGTTAGGGATAATATCTTGGTTGAAATGGGTTTAAGACAAGTATGGTTAGGGATAGTGTCCTGGTTGAAAATGGGTTGTTAAAATTTGTGAGAAATGATGTTATTAATAAAAAGTTTCAAGGAAAAATGATGTAAAATCTGCTCAAAACTTTTTATTTGCAATAAAACACATACAACAACAAAACAAATGGAGGGTGCTTAATGTTGTTGATGTGGGCAACTAGATAGGAATTGCACCTTTGTCAGAGAACACAATCAATCAATCAATCTGCACTTTTTCATAAACAAGATGAGTTTTTTGGGTTGTGACATTTGTTGTTGTTTTGGGATTTTGTTGTTGTTTCCTGAATGATGGGTTTCCCCACTTTCTTTCTTCACAAATTGGATAGTGTGGATACTAGTTTCTGTGAGTTGGGTAGCTTTGGATTTCAAGTTTGAGGTACCAGTGGTGTGGTGTGTACTAGTTTCTGTGAATTGGGTGGCTTGCTTTGGATTTCAAGCTTGAAGATTTGGGTTTCTCATGTTGAGGAATGATCATCATCAGAAGCAGCTATTGAAGTAGCTTGGGTTTCTTCTTCTGCTCTTATTGTTTTGTTGGTTCCTTTTTGTCTCTGATTTGATTTCTTCAAACTGCAAGAATTTGGGCAAGGTCTGTTGCAGTGCAGGGATTTACGCGGGTGTTGTTTTTGGTGGAGAGTATTCTTTCTTCATAGACTTTGGCTGCTGCTGCTGTGGTGATGGTAGTGGTGACAATGGCTTCCTCTGCAATGGCTTCTTCTTCTTCTGCTGCTGCTGCTTCTTCCTCTTGCTCCTCCTCTCTTTCAAGTTCTGCACTAAGGGTACCCCATGGTATCAAATTAGGGTTTAGTCGATGTCCAAGCTCAAGGTCAGGCAGACGCTGTGAGAATCCTCACTCACAACAAGTGCACAATGTGGTAATCTCCTGCTCTCTCAATTGCCCTTAAAAAAATGGGTGATGGTTTTTGGAGCTTCACATTTTTTGCAGCTTCAAGTTTCATATTCTTTTAGTGAACTAATCTTTTATTAGGGGATAAAAAATCTGTTTTCAGTCTCTCGAAAAACCCTTGTTTCATTTGGCTCCAGTTGAGTATGCTTAGTGCTGCAAACTAGGTATTCAAAGTCAAACAGGATGACTAGTTTTATGATGAATGGAAGTAGTGAGAGCTCTGGAGAAAAGAATCTGGCAACTGTTTTTTGCCAGAAGACATTGCAGCCAGAAGGTGCTGAATTCTGAAAGACTTCAACAAACATCATAGTTCATAATTCTACATTGTTTATGGCTTGTTTTATGTGGGGATTTGTTGCCTCATAATACCTATTGATCTGCAAAATGTATTTCATACGCATGTGCAACTTGGACATGCTTTTTTGTTTGTGCTGCAGCATGTGTCTGGTTCCTTGAAGGTTCCTGAATTCAGGGTTGAGTTTACTAGATGTGTATCTAGCAAATCACAGCATCATTGCTACTGGCATCACCAATTTCAAAAACTCCGAAGTGCCACCCAATACATTCAAGGTAAAATTTCATGGCACTGAATTTGACAAGCCTTTGTAAGAAGCTCTTTGACAAATAGGACTAACAGAGTGTCACTCTGAGCACTGTTACTGCAAGTAAAAATGTGCATGTCTCTGAATTCATACTGTAGGAAAGGTCCTGCATTTGATTTTTTTTCATGCTCTTCAATCAATTTTTTTTTAGAATTCCATGAATTTTGTTCTCATGAGGAGATTGATCTTGCAGGCTTCAGAAGGGCTAAAACACTTGACAATGTCTTTTTGGTGTCTTGTTCAAGAAATGACTCAACAAGCATTGAGGACAGGATACCAGGTACACCTGGATTTTCTAAACTGTTTCACCGTGTTCACTCAAAAAACATCTGAAGATTTTTCCTAATTCATTTTTCACAACCTTTCCAAAGCTGTCCTCATTACCCATGTATTCATTATTTTACTAAATGTATGGACTAACGGAGTTGCATGTGTAATAGAGAAGGAAAGTGGAGTGGTGGGTAGTAACAAGGCATTGACAAATGCGATGAGAAATGGGGCTGTAAAAGGTTTGACGGATGAACCAACAAGCAGAGTGACAAATGGATCACAAAATGGAGAGGTGGATGATGGGAAACTGGTGGAAAATCCATTAGCGAATTTGGACATAAAAGTCAGTGCGGTGATTGAAGTGGCAGAAAATCTTGCAGCGATTGGCATCGAAGGGGTACATGCAACTGCAGAGGTGGCAGCTGAGACTCTTGAAGTAGCAGTTACTACTCTCTCAGAAATTGGTGAAGTGGAAAGACATTCTTCTGCTGAGACTGGCGACACAGATGATGATGCAGCAGTCAGGACCGTCATGTTCTGGGTCGGTAACAAATGCAGACCTATCCTTGTTCTTTTGATTTTACAGTCTCCCAGGTGGCTCTTGTTCCATCACCCACCACAATACTCATACGGGCATTGCTGGAAAACTCTCAAACATACAGGTGGGCTTGGCTGTGGCATTTGGAACATTCTTGTTCTTCACTGAAGGCAGCAGCAAGGCATCCGAGTTTTTTGCAGGGTAAAAAGATTTCAAAGTTTACGCCTTTATATTTCAGCACCTTTGGAGGAGGTTTTTTGCCCCTTTTGGAGATCATGCAAGAGGACTTGCAAAATTTTACATTCACAATTTTCTTTTATCTTTTCTTTGGGTTTTATATAAAGGTTGACAATGGGTTCTTACAAAACATCATTTTTTGTTTTCACAGGTACCTTTTGGAGCAAAGCTTGTCGGTAGACAATTTGTTTGTCTTTGTTCTCATCTTCAACTATTTCCAAGTACCACAAAATTACCAGGTCTACCTCTATCTCATTGGGCAGTCACTGAAGATCTGACCCAATTTGTGCACATTATTATACCAGGACTTTGATTTCACAAACTTTGTGCTACTTACATCAATGATTGGTGTGTTATGTTATGGCAGAGTCGGGTTCTCATGTATGGAATAGCAGGTGCTGTTGTATTTCGAGCTATAATGATTGCACTTGGAGCTGCTACACTTCAGGTGAGAATCCTATTTTGGGTAGTGTCCCGATTTCTGCATTCTTATTCTGGTTACAACTATTCTGAAAGCCAATACAGCCCCAGTTTGATTTTGAGCACAATGTCTTTCAGTCTGAGTTGAGAAATATTACTGAGGAAGTATTAATTTTATACATGGATCTGCTCTTTGTTCTTGAATCTTTTTGTTTTGCAATTCCACATGTACAGAACTAGATTGCATAATGTAATGTTCTCATTCATGTGTGCAGCAATTTGAGGCAGTCAATTTGGTCTTTGCGGGCATTCTTCTATTTTCATCATATAAGGTACTTACTTTTCTTCTTCTTCTAGAATGGCATCGGTCCATATGGGTTTAGGGTTTAGGCTTCTGAAACAGATCCTTGACCTAGAACAAATCAGGCCTCATTTCACAACCCATTAGAGTTTCCAACACCCATCTAGACATAGACAATACTTTGTAAGTGGTACCCTCTATAACAGGGCTGGAATAAGCAGTCAAGGACCCATATCCAAGCACTCTAGTACATTGCCGGAATTGACTGCTGATGTGGCTCAGACATTCATACCCGACCCATTTCCCAGACCTCAGGCTCCAAGGAAACAGTCATCAGTGTTCTGGTAACGAAGAGATTTTTTTTTGTTGTTGTCATGTTGTTCTTGTGCAGTTATTCAGTGATGCAGAAGAAGGAGAGGAAGACCTGTCAGACAACTTCATCATAAAGATATCCCGAATGTTTGTTCCCATTACATGTACATGTGCCTCTCATAGACATCATGAATTCTGTTTCCTTACTGTGGTGGATTTTCTTTGTCCATTTCCTTTACTCTCATGCTTGGACTCTGGATACAGACACAATTTTTCACTCTTAATGAAATGGGATTTTTGCATACATTGCTGAAATGTTTTTGTAGCTTTTGCAGATATCTATTGCATGCCTTTCAGTCCACTCCTCTGCTTTTCCTTGTCTTTAGAGTAAAACCTTATTTGTTTGTATCTGTTCTCTTATTTTGTTTCTTGATCTATTTTGCAGCAACGTATGATGGCAACAATTTTTTCACCAAAACTCCAGAGGGTGTCAGGATGGTAAGTTAGGTTATATAGTCTTCCCTTAATCAGTGTGATAAGATCAGAAGGTGACACTTGCAACATATCAGTTCATAATGATATCAACTGGTTGTTCAGCTTGTTTTCCTGATGAAAATAATGGGTGTCTTCATGCAGGCAACACCTCTGTTGCTCACTTTAGTTGTTCTGGAATTAAGCGACATTGCATTTGCTGTACGTTTCTCTCAAACTGACTAATTCCTCTCATATGCTATATGGATCAGAACCATAAGTCATCCTCTTTTGAGCTGTTGTCAAGAGTCCCTTTGCATCACCCCATCTCAGAGACCTATGAATTCTCAGCCCCCACCAACATCCCTAAACAAACCCAAGATTTGTGGGGGTTGGGAATCAAGAAAGAGAAAACAAGACCCATGGGGTGGGTGGAGTGGGTACCTCAGAAGGCTGGCAATTACAACAACCCAACAGCCCTCACTCCTCCTGGCTTCACCCAAACCTCTGTAGAGTGATGGACAACAAAGATGTCATGATGCATTTGTGTCTGCTGTTGCAGAGTCCATTTTCTGCACTAAAATTCAATCCCATATGTTGTTTGGCAGGTTGATTCAATACCTGCAGTGTTTGGAGTAACAAGGGATCCACTAATCGTCTTTTCATCCAACATTTTTGCTGTTCTTGGTGAGTCAATAAAAGGCTCCAACCCTTTCGACCAACCCGTTCCAGTGTCTAAATCTTAACCTTCTAAATAGCCTTTACTAGCTTTAGGTATCATGGGTAGGACCTGATAATTACTAGAGAGTCATGGGTTTATTTCTACTGCTTACATGTCTGTTTCCGTATCCATTTCCACGTAAGGTGGACTGCCAAATGACTTTTGGGTATTTTACTCTCTTCTCAGGAACAAATTTGGAATCTTGACGTTGTAGTTTTTTTTCCTGGGTCCTTTTTGTGTATTGCTTACAGGATTAAGGTCTTTGTTTACCTTGATATCTGGCAGCATGGGAGAATTAGCGTATCTGCAGGTACATTTCTCTAAAGTTGGGAACTGTTGTGCTTAATCCTCAGAACTGGGTTTTGTTGTCCATCGCATAGATTAGTGGTTGTGATTACCAGCTGGATAATAAATTAATTACAACCCCCCCTTGATAGTCTGGAAAAGTCTGGAAAGAACCTCAGACTTTTCCTCTATTACAAGAGATCGATTTTTACAGGCTTCAAGCTCAGGGGTCCTTATTGCAACAGAAACACTAGCTAATTGTGTTGGTGCAGGAGTGAAAAGTAACTGATTGGGCATTTTTTTGTGTACGGATATTCTTGCAGCAAGCAGTTGCAGCAGTACTTGGCTTCATTGGTTCTAAAATGGTACTTGATTTTTTTGGTAAGCTTTTTCTTCTTCACATGATGTGGCTATCGGTCACTTTTTCAGCTTTTTCTTCTTCACATGATGTGGCTATCGGTCACTTTTTCATCTTCACAAGATGTGGTGAATTCCATGAATTCCTTCTGCTAATTTACTGGTGTCTGTTTTTGTCTACTCTGCTAGCAAACTCTAAGTACCTTGTTCTTGTATTTTTGTTATGCAGGTTTTCATGTTCCTACAGAATTGTCTTTAGCAGTGGTAATAACTCTTCTTGGAGCAGGAGTAGGTTTTAGCCTCAAGGACAGTCCAGAGGAAGACGACAATAGCCGAGGTTAATATTGAGTAATTTGTAACTTTAATAATTTTTTAGAATCTGTGTTTTCTGCTCTCCTAGACAGTTATAGTTGGGTTGGGTTGCTGAATATTCTGTCTGCAATTTTTTGAGTTTTCTCTTCTACATGCGGTGCTCTTCTTTCTGGTATCATCTTGATTAGGATCCCATGAGGAATAAATCATGGGTGCAGACAAATCTGTTTAAATTTTGCTTGAAAAAAATTCACCATTTTGAGGATGGGTCTGTATCTATTGCTACGAACTATATGCTCTTAATTTATTCATTGCAAATTCAGGTGTGATGGGTTGGTTTTTCACACCCATTTCCTTTCTTTGGCTTCATCTTCGTCCAAATTCTGGTTTATCGGCCATTGTATTGTTATTGCTTCTGGTGGAGCTGCTCTGAATCATTACTGAGAATTTTATAACAGCAATATACATGTAGTGTATTGTCTTAATGTTAGAATATTTTTATATGGTATCAGACAATGTTTATCATAGTATAGAGAATATATAGATTATAGAGGAAAACATTCAATGGTACACTTTGGTTTTAATTAGATGAATCTCTAAAAATTTGAGAGCTTAGTTGCAAACACCACAATTTAAACTCTCAATCTCATGATATATAAATAAAGTGTAGTGCAAATTCTCCCAACTGACTTCCTCGGGGTTTTATTAAATGCCTAACCTCAATGAGAAGTATAATATCACAAAACACATAATATGCTTGCCTTCAATGTTGCAGATATCTCTTCTCAAGGGTTTAGGGTTTAACCAGCTGTTGAAGACTTAATGAGGAGGGCTAGAGCCAAGGATTACTCCTCTGTAAGGTGGCTTGTAACTGGCAGACACCAATCTCTTTCACAAAATAAAAAGAATAAGAGCAGGAAAGGAAAAGCAATGAAATGAGAGTGTGCAAGATCCCCCCTTGCTATAAACTGTGTTGAAGATTTTGATACAAATGGAGAAAGAAATTTGGGTTGCTAAAGTTCTGAGAGTTTTCTGCACCAGAGAAATTTCTCTATAAGAGATCTTCAAGAGCTGGCAATAAAGTATGTATCCATGATCCTAGATTCTGGTTTGTGAAATGGAGAGAGCATGATCCAAGCAAGTAGGAGGAGGCTTAGATTTCAAGTGGGTTTTTGAAATTCAACTTGTTGTAGACCCTAAACCCTGAATTGTTTTGGGTTTTGTTTTGGAGGAAATGTTGTAGTTCATGTCTAAAGAAGAGTCTGATCAAGAGAGTTGTACCCAAGTTACTGCTCCAGGAATTCTTTGATACAAGGGAAAGAAGAGCATGTAGTAGCCAGCTTGTTGTAGACCCCTAAATTGGGGTGGGCTTTTGAGTTTTGGAGAAAATGTAGTAGTTCTTGTCTAAAGAAGAGTCTGATCAAGAGAGTTGTACCCATGTTGCTGCTCCAGGGATGCTTTGATACAAGGGGAAAAGCATGTAGTAGCCAGGAGGTGCAAGATTGGCAGTTGGTGGTGCCATGCTCTCCACAGTGAAGACGTTGTTGCGGTCTGCTCTAGCTTGCCAGCTCTGAAGAATCGGGAGGCGGAGTTGTCTCTGACCCATGGAGACAGAATGTGTCGTGTAAGGCGCATTGCACAGACGAAGCTCGAAGCTGCTGTTGCTGGGTGGTGATGGTCTGAAGGCTTCTTGATCATCTGGTAGATAAATGTTTGCTCGGAAGTTTGTGCCATAGTTGAGAGTGGTGGGAGGTTGAGTCCTGGAGAATTTGGGACGAGAAGCGGCGAACTCTTCATTGGCCAAGTAGTGCGGCAAGAAAACTTCCAAGCTGAGATCCGTAGGAAACTCAGCTTTGAAATTGTAGCGCACATGGGTATTGCTGCCAGCGACGAGAATACGACCATCCGGTAACAGATTTGCAGTAGAATGGTACATACGAGGTCGTGTAGTCGCGGCTTGGATCTCGAACGCGGCAGTCACGGGGTTGAAGATCACTGGCTCCAGACAAGGAGCAGTGGCATCTTCCCACCCCGCTGTTCCATTCATGGCGCCATTGATGATCAACACTTGACCATCAGGAAGGAGAACCATATCACCCATCACTCTCCTTATCGGCATCACGAGCATCACCCACTGAGGTTCTTCAGCGTCCACAGCATCAGATCTCGTACTACGCACAGTGAGAGATCCGCAAGAATCTGAAGCTGGAATCTCCAACAGATTAGGAGCCTGATGGGCATCCGGTCGAGCACCACCACAGATGAAGATGGTAACCGCGGATGTAGTTCCAGAATCCGAGCTGATCTCCAGAGGGAGCAGCACGGAAGATCCACTGGCAGGGTAGTTACGAGCGACGAATCCAGGCATGGTAGGGAAGGTACGGAGCACAGTGTTGGTCTCGTAGTCGAGGAGAATGGAATCACGGTTTGCGAAGACGAAGAGGTTGCCATCCGGCAACAAATGCACGAATGGGTAGAGACGATTCTCGTCGTCACCATGAGTCTCCGCCAGCAGCAGACGCAGCTGCCATGTGGTGAGATCTTGTTTGGGTACGTACTCGTAGGTGGAGACTCGATGTCCACCGACGACGATGCTGGTGACGCCATCCGGAAGCAGCTGGTTGGTGGCGTACCATCGTCCTTCCACCAACTGCTCGCTATCGATCTCCACCCAGTCGCAAACCCCATCTTCCTCGCACGGCGTGAAAGTCCGAATCTGCAACCCAACACTAGGGTTTAGGGTTTAGGCCAACAACAAGAAGGACAACAAGAGTTGGGTTTAGGGTTTAGGAGAACACGAACAAGCGTTGTTGTTGGCCGGTTATTTCCTTTGGACCTCGGTTCTTAACTCGGTTGTGAACTCGGTTATCACCAACCTGCCAGCTGGTCCTTTGATTTTTTTGATACCCATCTGGTACTGAGTTTTCCAACAGCTAATAACCTACCTGGATGATCCGATCATCATCATCATCCATCCACATAGGCCGGTTATCAATCTTAAATAAGCACTGGTGCAAGAAATTACAAACAA
>Ga0116229_10003042_pt1 | contig 27522 bp, 16 predicted proteins | sample S1TSphgellanicum_3_FD_87313 | JGI IMG/M metagenome (GOLD analysis project Ga0116229, IMG submission 87313) | Host-associated microbial communities from peat moss isolated from Minnesota, USA - S1T2_Fc - Sphagnum magellanicum MG | ecosystem: Host-associated > Plants > Peat moss > Unclassified...
AGCGCACTGTGCCTCAGTGGCCCCAGTGCAACGGCATGGCGGAACGCATGATCAAGACCATCAAGCATGGTATCACGGTTCTGGCCACGAATCCAACGAATGTGGATTGATGGGATGAGCACCTGGCTAAGGTTTTGTTTGGATACAGGTGTGGAGTCCAAGCAAGCACCAAGTTCTCACCGTTCATGGTTCTAACCGGTCGCGCACCAAGACTCAGGGCTGACGACTACCTGAGTGCACTAACTAGTGTTGTGGATGATGGAGTAGATGTGGGACAGATTGCAGCACAATTTCTGGAGAAGGTGAAGCTCATAGCCAGCATACATGAGAACGTATTGCTCAACGTAGAGCAGGCATAGAAGAAGCAACAAAGCACGTATGCAAACAGGCAAGGCAAACACCTGTTTGAAGGTCTCATTACTGGAGAAACCATGGTCAAAATGAAGAAGCCAGGCAAGAAACGTGCGTTGGCTGCAAGTTGGGAAGGCCCATACCGGTTTGTTGGGCATGTGGATGGGAAAGGCAACTATGATTTTGAAAAAGGATGTCGATTGTGTATCATTGAAGATGCTGACGGAATACAGTGGGAGAGATCAAGGAGGGACTTACAGATCTTCCACATGCAACCTGATTAAGCAGAGCTGAGGGACTCCGCTTTTTAAGAAGGGAGGGGCTACATATGTAACCCGAAATTAGGTTACATCCGACTCCTGGATGTCACTGATCAGGGAAGTTAGGTCGTTGTTAATTAAGCTGTTGCTTTCTATGACGACTGCTTTTACATGAGAAGCTTTGCTGGATTGGGGAGAGGAGCTGTACTGAGGAGTTTTGCATGACGGCTGCACTGAATGGGTATGGAGCTTGAATGGCGGCTCCAAATTATGACTGAGGTCGGCAATGCAATTATGGAGAATGGCGGCTTGGAGCGTGAAGGAGGCGGCACTAGAGAATTGGAGAAGCTTCTGGAAGGAGCGAACGGGAGGTGGAAGGATAGATCAGGAGGGCCGTTTGGAGGAAGGAAGGGTAGTGTGTTTGGAGTTAGATTGGATAGTGGTGAGGCAGAGGGGAGAGCTTAGCTATGCTTGAGATTTTTCCGCTGCGTCTGAGGGGTAATTGAACTCTTGTTGCTAAGCTGAATGAAAGGAATTGAAGAGAATGAAAAACAATATGTTGAGGCAACTTTAGGACTTTCTTCTTTTTGATGCGAGCTTCTAATGGCCAGAAATGCTTGAGCTCTCGAGGATGTACATATTCTGTGAATAAGCAATGAAGAATTTCTTTGGAATTGTATCAGTGTAGAGATGCATGATAGGAAGTGTGTGTCGTTGAATTGCTGTGTCGTTGGGTCGGTCAGTCTATGAATCGTTAAGGGATCAGGGAGAGCAGGAAGCCAGTTTGAGTCTTGGAGATGTTGAGCTGTCAACTGATGTGAGGTCGATCTACGCCAGGGTTCACATCATATAGTGTATGTGCTGTTTGTTTTCATAGGACCCTCTTCTTTTGGCTACAATGTAACAAATGTCATCATTTTTTCAACAAATGATGTTCATTGCAATGCGTGTCATTCAAAATCGATAGTTAAAAAATTAGGCTTTTTTTGTGGTTCCATTGCAATTAATGATGAAGTTGTGTTATTGACTATTGAAGGCAAATGGCTTGAAGCAATTGTGCATATAATAGAATTGAAATTCTTGGATTTGCCTCATCCAAAATAAGTTCAACTTTTCATTTCAATTTACATTCAAGGTAAATTTTAATTGTTGCCCACATTTGCACTTGTTGGCTTTCAAGAAAACATCCAACAATTTATCCAATAAGTGGAAATTAATGTGAAGGGTGAAGGTTTAATTATTCCTTTAGCAATTATTCTTGGTGACAATGTCTAGCGTAATGTGAAACACAAGTTTCATTTTTATGATTCAAAATCAATTTTTAAACAAAAACCCTCTTAGATGTTAAAGTTGTTAAATGTTTTAATGTGACCTTTTTATAATTACTTTTAATATGAAAATATCTACATATGTGAAAACTCCCTATATCAAAATTTTGATTTAAATAGCCCTTATTATATAATCATTTTCATAGTTTTTTTCTAAAGGAAAAGGAAAGTTTTCATACATCAATTTACATCAAGTGCTAAAAATAATTCTAAATGTAACATTTTGTATGTGAAATAAATTTTTAATGATTTTTTTTTCCCAATGCAAGTAGTTTTCCAATGAAAGTAATTTTTTCAATGAAAATGAGTTTCTAATATATGTAGTTTTTTTATGTAAGTAATTTTTTAATGCATGCAAATTTTTAATGCAAATATTTTTTTCGATTAATATTTTTTTCAATGCTAGCAAATGTTTAATTCAAGGAATTTTTCCATCTAAACAATTTTTCAATATAAATAGTGTTTCAATGCAAAGAATTTTCCAAAAAAATGAAGCAAATAGTTTTGAATGAATCATTGATTTTTTTTTTTTAATGTGTTAATGTGGGAACCATGATTTTGTTTACATATCTAGATATCCATTAAATTGAAGTTCATAATAATGTAAACATCAAGTGATTAAATCTTGTTGATTAATCATTTCAAAATGTATTGCATTCATATGGCCTTCATTTAATTTCAACTTACAAATATGAAATAGGCAATTATCTTTTTGATTTTATATGTTATTTATTAGATAATCATTTATCATCTATGAATTGAGACAAAATAATATGGCACATTTAAATCAATGTTTATTATTAAATACAAAAAAAACCCAACAATGTCATATTCAAGAATTAAATCCAAGTTTTTTGTTTGATTTACATCAAAACATGGTCACAAACAAACATCAATATGCGACAAAAATGACATTAAGTGCTAGTATGGGAGGTTTGTGGGGAGATTTCACTACAATATTTTGGATAACTAAATCACAAATATGATATTTTAGCATGGATAACTAAATATCACAAATATGAATTTTTACCATATATATATATTTCATGTGATTCATAATTTGTGTATGGGAGGTTTGTTTGGAAATTTCACTACAATATTTATAGAGGCCAATTTACATTTGGAATAAAATATTAAAACACATTATGTTTTGATGTGTCATGGATTTTCAATCTATTCCATTACACATAACACACAAATTTCAACTTTTTGACCAATTCAATATGTTAATAGTTTATTTAGGTCTTTGCTTACTTTTTAAGTTAATGGTTCCAAGGTTATTGTAGATTTAAATGATTTTCCATCTCTTTTAGAATCAATGCTGTAACAACCTCCTATTGCAATTAGTTATGCGTTTCCATTGGAATTAAAAAATGAATTATGCATTAATGGACATTTTGAACATCATACATATGTACAAGTTGTTTACATAATATTAATGAAAGGGTGTATTCATGATTAGGGTACCAAAAAAAAAAACTTATATTTAAAAGACTACAAAGGACAACTTTGGATTTTTTTAATTTTATATAATTATAATTGTAATGAATTGTTGTAAGCCAATAGATAAAATGATGTTTTTAATTAATAAAAATATTTTAAAATAATTTGGATACTATGTAAATGTCATTTTGAGTCCTATAAACTAAATATGTCAAATGTCTAAACTACATTTTTTAAAAAAAATAATCAAAATGAATGTAAAAAGCCAAACAATTGATTTCAAATTTTTTGTACAACAAAAACATACCCCTTTCTATGAAAACATATATTCATTATACGAACTTGATGAAAAACCAAATAATACAAAATTTAAAAGCTTTTAAACTTTGAAAGAAAGGGTTGCGAAGAAAAAGATTTTTTTAAAAGACCATTTGACAAAATAATTATGTTCAATGGGTTCAAAATGTCTAGCTTGAGGTGCACATCACATGTGCAAAAAAATTCTTGTGAAAAAACATGTTTGGTTGTCCATTGAAATTCAATTTTGGAATTTTTGGGAATTTTTAAGTTTCTGGCTATAAACCAAAATATTTGTACATAATTATGTATGAATGTGAAAACTTAACACTACCACATGAATTATCTTACATTGGACTATTCAATTTTCTCATTTAAATTTGTTTCAAGTAAATATTATTTGCAAAAAGTAGCCCCATAATAATCTTTGAATTTTTTTCCTTTTGTTGGAACCCCATCCGTGAATAAGCCCGAAAATAAATGACCTTTATATCAAGTACCAAATAAGTTTTTTAGAAATAAAATCATTTCATCAATTTAAAAATTAACACAATTATAAGAACATTTCATTTCATCATGTTTTACTTTTGCTTATAAATTACAAGGGTATGGGAAATATACGATGCATGGTAGTGTTATTAATGTCCTTACAAATGTGGCTCAAATTCAATTTATATTACTTACACATGATGGTGTAATAATATGTGTGTTTTTTAAGCAACATCTTGAATACAAATCACTTTATATGTTAGGAAATGTTCATCCAAATATGGTGATGGTTGTTTTACAAAATTTAATTGAAACATCATTATATAAATATTCAAATGTTGCCATTTACCATCAATGGGTAAGTTTGTTCATTTTGTATGTGAACTCAAAATTTCAAATTCCTATTCATAATAATGCATCATTTAATAATGAAAAAATATATTATACACTAATAGATTCAATGATACATAAATTTTTAAATGTTCCAAAAATAATGAATTATGATAATATTATATATTCTATTGCCCCAAATAAAAAATTTCACCCTTTAAATTTATTTAAATATAAACATTTAAAGGAGTTAAATTTTTCAACATTGTTTTATAGGCAACTTCGATAATTTTCTGAAGGTTTGTCATATTAAAAAATAGTCCAATGGGAATTATTTCATAAACTTAACGATTTTCAACAAATATTTCAAACCTTTTTTTAAATTGTTAAAATTTCCATCTAAAAAGTCATAGGTTTTAATTGGTTATGAATATGAAAAGGAAAACTATGTGGTAAAACTTTAAAAGCTTATCAAATATGAGATAAATCAAATTTAAATAATATTTTCAAATCATACTTAGGTTATCGTGATTTGGAAGGTTTGTGTAATTCATTTGATTATTTTGAAAGGTTACAAAAAAAATTATTTGCAATGATTCAATAACTTAATCTTTCAATGTTATTTGTCATTTTTACATTTATTGAAAGATTATGGGATTTTCTCATCAAAGTTTTACACACATTAGATGCTTCAAAATTAAATCTTTCAAATAAACTAGAAGACTCCAATACGTTCATATAACAAAATTAATACGAATCATCCCTATCACATGTGCAAAATATTATAATCATAAAACATTTTATTTTCGCAAACTTATTGTAAAAGATCATTCTTTTTTGGGGCATATTTCTAATTGTTTTTCACCACTAAACTCTAAAATTGTGGGAGCAAACATGATCATGAATTTTTTTATGGATAAAAAATGCACCTATGTAGGGAGTGCACATAAATGAAAAAATTGAATGGTTTGTAGACATGTATATTTCTTGTGATGTATAATTGTTACCAAACCCATTGTAAAATGCATAATAACATCAACACACACGTACATGTAGGAAAAAAAACCATGTTGTTTGTAGATTTCATTACCCATTACTTTTTATGCATGAAACAAAATATTTCAATCTTTGAAAGATTTAAAAGAAAATGATGATATATCATTTTTTGAATATCTAAATTCCTTAAACTTTCATGATTATATATATATTGAAAAATAAATTTACAAAGCTGCACATTTTCTTAAAATGAACTCTTAAAAACATAAAAACTAATGCATTTAGTATATATGTTACTCATTTGTGATTTGCAAATACATATATTCAATTTATCTTAGACCCATATGTCATTACAATATATTGCATATCATATATGACAAAAATATATAAATCAATAACATCAAAATTATATCATTAAAAAAATGCATCACAAATAATATAGATGCAAATACAAAAATTCAAAAGTTAGGTAATTATTTTTTGATGCCCAACAAATAGTTGTTCAACTTGATGCTTACCTTGTGCTTTTTTTACCATTATATCATTCATTTTAAACATTTCAATTCATAAATATTTTTCTTTTTAAATAATATGCCTTTGTATAAAAATCACAAGTTGCATTAAATTAATTGAAACCAAATCCAATTGATATAATGTGTTCATTGATCCTAAAAAAAAATTTAATTATTCTAATCAATATGAATCATTGTCATTAGCAAAACATCAAAGTGCAAATGGGATAACACGAGCCACACTTGCTTGTTTTTTGACTATTTTTGTGATAGCTTTTGGGGAAACATTCCTAGATTATTTTTGGAATATTTTTGAAAAAGTCTTTTAAAAATTCTTTAAATTCTTAAAAAAATTATTCATATTATTTTATTAAGGTTCATGTTAAAACATTGGCAAAAAATGTCATTTTCAAAAAAATTGAAATATAATTACAAGTTTTTTTACTTCTTAAAAACAAACGTTATAGTGTTTAATGAATGTTTTTGTTTATTTTTTATTCATTGGATTAATTTCAAATTGATTCATGTGTTCCCAAGATATATTAAAAATTAAAAATTAAAAAAAAATCTTATAATTTCAACAAAAAAATAAATTACAATTTTAAAACATGAAAAAACCAAACAAAGGTAACATTGCTAAGGTATGTGTTATTATGACTATACTTTCAAAACATCGCAAACATCAAAACATTGCAAATAAAAAATTATTAGGTTTGTAAATTATAATAAATATAAAATATTGAAAATTGGTCAAGAGAACAAGTTTTATTCTATTCACCATTTGAAATTAAGAAAACTCACAACTCGGAATTAATGTAATTAGGCATGATTTATATTGTTGACAACATGATGCAATTTCTAAGATTAAATCTATTTTCAACTACCAAATGCCATATCCAAATATCCAAAAAATGGATGAGTTAATAGATTCGAAATTAAAACCATTACATTCAACTAACATTTGGACTGACAATTAAATAATGAAGTAAATGATTCACATCCTACAATTCATGTAAAAATATCAATATTGAACGTTATGATTTATGATTTGACTTTGTCATTTAATCACATAATGGATCAAACCAAAAATTATAATTTTTAAAAGATGAAAATTTCACAAAATCATCATATTCCATGATGATGGAAGAATTTGAATATTGTAGTTTATTTAGAAAATTAAATGAAGAACAAAGATTAATATTTGTTGATGTTATGCATAGAAAACAATTATACCCTGACACATCAATATGTTTATTTTTGATCGGGGGTGTTAGAACTAGTAAAACTTTTACATTAAAATTCATAATTCAAAAATTATTATGATTATACAATATATAAATGTTCTTTAATTTAACAAAAACCAAGGCTTTACTTATGGCATCAATAGGTAAAGTTGCTTTCAATATTGATGATTTAACAATACATTCAACATTGAACATACTTGTTCAACAATCCTTATCTAGTTTACCAAACTTATCATCAGATTCATTAAATAGGCTTACATGTTGATATGAATGTTTAATGGTATAGATAATAAGCTAAGATTCATAAAACACATTCAAAACAAATTATTTGGTGGTTTTGATGTTATCATGACAAGTGATTTCTATCAAACACTCCTTGTGAAAGATAGTTGGGTGAAAACATGGTAAAATATACCAATTGGTGATCCCTATTAACAAGTAAAAGTAGATTTGGAATCGTTTACATTTTAAGCATTTTAGTCATGCCATAAATTTTGGGGTGTAATTATCATATTGAATAAACCATATACGATCATTCTTTATGTATGTTATTACTTTCACTAATTTATTTATCTATTGAAAGTTTATTACTTTGGTTGATATTGCAAATTTTCCAAATCAAACAATTCAAATGATGTGTTACTAATGTTTGAACCATTATGCAATTTGATACACATTTTTTGGAATTTGAATTTTTGGATTATGACAATGTGAAACCCTTCAAAAATAAGGTTTCCAGAAACTTAGGTTTGGCATCCAAAACATGTTTTTTGATATGATACTAAAGTGTATTGCATGTGTTTGATTCATTAAATCATGCCCCAAACCCTTTCAAAATGCAACATATTTCCAAAAAAAAATTCCAAATTAAACTTTTTTGACCTACTTTGAATCTATTTTCTCACAATAGGAAAAACTGGCAAATTTTGCAAAGTAGATTAAAAGTAGGTTTTTAAAAAGGTTGATACAACTTTTGAAACTTTCAAAAACTTCAACATATCACATTGGATGCCCTTGTGTAGTTCAAAAAGACAATCTCCTAAGGCATGACCTACTTTTTAATTTACTTCTCACAAATTTGTGTTTTTTAATTTGGGAAGACTATTTTTTTGGTATACTTTAGAATGTTTTTGCCCGGTTGAATCTTTCAAAATATTAAAGATAATGTTAATGCACTAGCACCAATTTTTTTACAAACATATGTTTAATGTTATGAATTAAATAAAATTATACAATAGTTTGATATGTTCTTTATACAAACTTTGAACAAATTTTGTTCTGCAACAGACATACAAAAGATATTCAATTTGTAATTGATAACCACCCAACAATTTTAGTAGTTTGTATTTATTTTATACAAATAAACTTGTACAAAAACATAATGAAAATGTGTTCACTAACACATTAAGCCCCACATTTATTTTTCAAACATTAGACATTAAACATGAATCATGCCCACCATTTTACAAATTCTCAAATGATTCGAGTAAAATTGTGAGTTTGCATTTTACAATTCATATAAAAAAAATATTTTGGTTGAATTATGTGGTAGTAAGTATATAATTTTTGATGGTCTTGTGAATGGAACTAATAACATTTTTAAAGCATCAACAACATATTGTGAAAAGAACCATTATATGGATAATGTTTCAAATTCTAAAATGGGAACACTAATAAGAAAAAAATATAGTCATTATTATGACAATAACATTGAATCAAAATGGACACCAATTGAACCTATCATCAAAGATATAAAAATTGGTAAATTCTAATCATTTATCATAATAGGGATTCAATTTCCATTTCAACTTGTAGCAACAAAAATCATTCATTGTTCTCAGGGATTATTAGTAGATGAATTGGTTTTTAATCCCACTAACATTTAAAAAACATAAGTTAACATATATATCATTATTCTGCATCTGAAAAAATAAAAAATTGTTAATTCCTTTCCAACATGAAAATTTCTTAGGTAAGGCTTAGGTATGGATTAGTCTAAGATTATTCTTATTGAGATCCTTGATTTTCAGATCGGTTCTCACAATGAGAATATACTGATTTCACATTTGGTGATAATTGATTTGAGAATCAGATTGCCAGTTTCACCCAAGTGAGAATTAGGTTATTGAGAACTAATTATTTCGTTCTTAAATTGTTTCTTTAGAACTGGCTAATCTGTTTTGGTCCACTCATCATCAAGCATTGAGCCCCAGTACACGAAACATCCCATGTCTTCCCCCATTCCTTTATTGAATTGAGCCATTTTTGCAATGCTGAAAGCCCTAATTCTATGAGTTTCAAAAATAGACAAAAAAATGTGTGAGGATTTGATCTTCTTTGATTTTTTAAGTGTTCACTCATAGGCCTATCTACTTTAGTTAGAAAAGTTTAGGATTAATTTAGGTTAGATTAAGTTAGTTTAGGTTCTGAATTAGATTAGTTTAGTGAGGAGAGGAGAAAAGCATTGGGAGGCGACCCTTGAACATACAAACATAAGTATATTTTTATTTTAAATTATTTTCTAACTGATTTTTTTAATGAATATAAATTTAAGATCTGGAGATTTTAAATAATAATGCAAAAAAAAAAATTTTAATTTGATGTAATTTGTCGATTTTGGATTGTCACATCCTATAATGTATGCTTGTCAATCAAGCTTTTTTGTTTGGTAACAATGGATCTGTGCATGGAATGGCTAGTGCAAAATATCCCTCAAATAGATATTTTTAATCATACTCACCCTTGTGTAACTTTGTTGTCCACCTTTGTCATGCTTGATAAGAAACTCCAATAACACATCAATACCACATATAATATGCCCTTACAAAATACAACAAATGACCCTTCCTTAATGGTTCAAAATAATTGATTCTTGCATATTTTGTCAAGTTGTTAGAACACGTTTTAACTAGATAGATGCTTTAAATCATTATTTAATTGATTGATCTAGTTAGCAAGGTCGATTACTCTTGGTGTGTGATCTTGTGTTCTTCGAAAATAGTAAGTTAATGGATAGTCAATTCTTGATTTAGGCTTAATAGGGTGAAACCACACAGACTGGCACAGCAGTAGGAAACGCGATTGCCAGAGAACTGGAGCTTTTCTGGTAGGTTATTGGAGTTTTTCAAAATAATTGAGAACCATTGTTACATACTAGAACCAGATATTTGAAATTGTTTAGAACCATGGATATGAACTGTAAGAACCTCCCAGATAACCAATGGGCTCTGTTCCTTGGTTTCTAATAGCCAACCAACGCTGGTATGAACTCACAATCACACAGCGTCAAAGCAAACATGAAAGCTAACTACTCATAAGTTAACAGACACAATATTGAGAGCAAGAGTCATCACAAATTGGGTACAAAATCCAACCCAAATGCAGTAACACACTTGGATAAACAAATCAATTTAGCTTTTGTGTCATAATTGCACCTTTAGGTAATCCTCCAAGGATGCTCACAAATTTTGCTAACTATAAAATCACCTGGATCTATATACAAGAGTTTTTACAAGCAATAGGTAATCAATTGACATGGTTGTAACAGACTGAATCATATGCTTGCAAATTCATTGCAAATTCCACACTCATGAAGAACAAGCAGTGCATTCCATCTGGACTGAAGCTTGTCCTGCACTGCAAATTTCCATTCCCCAGATGATCAATCCAACAGATCCAAGTAAAAAATCCAGGCAAGAAGTCTAGAAACACCTAGAACTTAAGAGTCACATGCAGAAAGACTAAATTGGCTTGTGTGCATGATCTTCTGAGTCCCTGAATGCTCGACTAGAGCTCCTTGCATAACAGATGAAAAAATCCCACAGTTTAAACTCCATAGCCTGAGATTCAATCAACATTGTGTGAACAAACTCACAAGATAGTCAATTAGAAGAAGGTGGATATGTGAGACTGCCCATTAATAGATCTGTCGTAGTTCACAAACCCTGGAATTAGGGTTTGATTTGATACTCTGTTATCACCAGTAGTTCTAGAGTATGTCCAGGTCTTGCTGCTTCTCTTCCTTGTTCCTTCCCTGGAATTTCTTACTTGCTGTTTAATTTGAGTTCTCAATCTCTAAAAATGTAGGTACAGGTTTGATTGTTTCCAGTTTAAAGGTGAAAAAGATGAAAAAAATTTAGCAAAGCATAAGTGGCCCAAGCATACATGAGGCAGCACCTTGTGGCTAAAGAAGTGGACAAAAGCAGCAAAGCCATGGATTATGCTGCTAATTCTTCAACAGAATGCTCCTGGAGGTGCAACATATTGTTCTTTTGAACTCAGGCCATGATTCTTGTAACATGTGAACAGTGCAATTGTGGGCATATTGGGCTGAATTTGGCATTGGATATCTAGTTCAACAATACAGTTCTTGAACTTGGGGTAGTGCATCCAAAATTATCTGTATGTATGTGTGTGTATGCTTGTTTTAATTGTGGTAGCTCACAAAGAGAGACTGTTTTGTTTATAACCAGCCTGTAGCAGGTTGAATTTGAAGGAGTTGCAATTTCAATGTCTTTGCGGTGGTGAGTTTCCTTGTTTGACATACATGTGGGCCAAATGAAGTTTTTGCAGCTTGATTTGCTTCCTGGCACTGATTGTTCAACAGTGAATTCAAAAACACAAATTACATTGTGGTGCTTTGAATTACAGCCATGAATCTTACAATTAATATCAGAAATCTGTGCGATGTGTGCAAGAACAGGCTCAGTAGGCATAATTTGCAAAATTACTACTGCTAGATTTTGTCACAAAATCTACTTCAGAATTTGCAAAATTGCAGACCTTGAATGAACAAGTACTGAGTGTTTCTGATTAGATCATCTGCTTATAGAATCTGCTTATACAGTTTTTCACCACTAGTTATACCCAGATGATCTGTATAGACGTAAGCTGTACAAAGCTTAGACTTGAGAAGCAGCTGCAAATTAAATTAGGAAGATTTTGCAGGCAATTTAAACTTCTGAATATTGATGCTGCAAAAGGAATCTGAGTTTGCACAGACAGTGGCCAGTACATGAGCTTAGACTCCTCTCGAGTCTAGACGTAACACTACTGACTATGGTCTTGAATACTAGTGTACAAGTACCTGTGAAGAGTACTGCACCCAAGCACCAAAAGATTGCCCTCCCTAATATTTTCTTCTGACCAAGCTGCTGCACCAATACACATGAAATCTTCACAGAACTTCCCATGATCCGACATGCAATTGTCAAACTGCTGTAGTATGTATGTATATAGGTATGTGTACAACCTTGGTGCAGCAGCAGCAAGAGCTAGACTGCACTAGCTTTACGGCTTAAGTGCGCTCAACATCCCAGGTGGTCAATTTTCCCGAGAGATCGTAGTGAAAGCCATGGAGCTGGAGACGTCCATCCTTGACACGCTCCGCAATGTATGGGTAGGTCAGCAAGTTCTTCAGTGAGATATTCACAGCTTCCTGCACCACCATGAGCAGGCAACAACATTGACAAACAGTTAGCTGACGGTACTAGTAGTTAGCTGAGAATCATTAGAAATGTGCACACAACAGTCTTCCCGAAAGCCGGAGATCGAAAGATGGGAATTAATTATTGTTGCTTTCAACAAGCGAAAAATGTGAGCTAGCTGAATTTTATTGTCACCTTCTCTGCAAAGCTCTTCTGTTCTTCTTCCGATTTGTGGCCGAGGAGTGCGAGCGCCTTCTCCTTAGCTGGAAGTGCAGACTTTATCCAGGTTCCAATGGAGTCACTGATGACATCACAACCCACCGAAGATACAAACATCAGTATATTATGCTTCTAGTTCGATTGCCAGGCTGCTTCCTTCCGCAGAACCCGGCCAAATGTTACGATGCGCTGCTGCAGCTCAAAGCTCGCGAACACACTAGTGCAGAGATTGAGAAAAAGGATTTTTTGCATACGTTGTGAAATCGTCGCGAGCAAAAAGAGCATTGATACCACCGCAGCCGCTGTGTCCCGCCACGACAATGTGCTGAATCTGTACGACCGTAAGATCAAATTCCCATGAACTCCGGTTAGTGATGATATTCACGCGGTTGATGATGATCTTGTGAAGTAATTCACGATGAAGCTCAACTTCCAAGTTCGAAGTATTCAGACAGGGACAATATGACTCCTGCTGCCATGGACTGCATTGTCTGTCGTCTAGATGCTAGTTTTATCATGAGAGATTGCTGACCTCTGCAGCAGACAATGCAAGTACTATCGTTGCATTTAAGGCTGATCTGAGACAAAGGTTTGAAGGCAAAACAGACAACGAGATGATCTCATGATGGCGGAAGCCACTGCAGACAGATTGTCGACGGCCGCGTGCATGGCTTCCTTCAAACACAAGAAACACTGTATGTACGCAATTTCTAGCTGGGTTCCTGCACGACTCACCTTGATAACAGTAACAGCAAACAGTGTAGCGGAGCTTGGTCCGTGATCATGGCCTTCCTGGATTGACAAGATCGACACAGGACAACAAAATTGGCGTGAATTCGAGATCTTTGTGACCTTGGAGGCAAAACCCCAAGGACCGACTAGGGATCATATCAAACATGATGCAATATGGATCTATTCAAGATTTCTGATTGCAGGTGTTGAAGAAAGCAATCAGCGACACTGAAATCTTGAGCTGCATCCTTGAGGAGCAATGTTAAAACTAAAGCTATCGAACGGCCAATTCGGTGGTGGCCGCGTCAACATGATGCCCGACCCATGAAGAGCTTTCAGTACAACAGAGACTTTATAGGTATCGACTTGGCCGGTCGACAAGAGATGATCATCAGCTTCAGACATGATGAGGAGCTGTACTAGCTAGCTAGTTAGGGGTAATGATCTTCTTCGCGCGGACCTTTCCAGGCTCGTAGGGGTGAACAAAGTTGGCGACGTTGCGCAAGACGAAAGATTCACCGATATCAAGTCCGTAAAGTATTGCCGGGTCGACACGGGAATCGATGCACGTGATGATCAGCACCTGCGCAGGCCTCAAGCAATCAATTCCCGTAAGATCACAATATGTTTCAAACAAATCTTCTGGAAAATGTAGCAAGCACTTGTGGATCCTTGATGTTCACTAGCGTAATTTCACACTCTGGATACACTAGTGCGATTATCATCTTCAAGGAATCCGGTCATTCCTCACAGCAATAATGAATGCGCAGCTTGAAGCTGGCAGTTGAATCACGGATCTCATGGACGTATAAGTCTGTACAATCACAAGCTACTTAATAGAGTCTGTACCTTTGGCTCCTGTGACTCTGCGAGTTTCTTGTACTTCTCTGGCTCAGCCCTGCAAACATAACAACCCAATTGGTTTGGAATGTCGCTTGCAGCTGGGTCCCCACTGCAGCAAGCTAGATCTTATCTCATTTGACAACATTGAATGTTCAGCTAGAGACTAAAAGAAGCTCTAGAGATCACGACGAATCATGTCCAGAGCACTGCATTACACAAAAATGCGCGGCGAGCTCGATCGTCGCACTCAATGCAGAGCCTACGATGCTGCTGAAATGGACAGCTTTGCAAATTCAGCATCATGTTACACTAAATTAGAACACTAAATTACTTACAAGTACTTCTCGAGCTTGAATGTCTTGAATCCTTCCTTGAATTTGTCGATGACTCCGTCTCCATGTCCCGCGGATTCAGGGCTGTAATTCTCGTCCACAACTCTGAGGTTCTTAATCTCTAGACCCTCTGCCAAAAGCCGAGGCTGCTGCTGCTGCTCCGTCACGGCCCACACACACAAACAATTTACAAAGTCACTCAAAATTCCCAACTCTGAGCAGCTACTGTAAAACTCAGCAACAAAAAAAACCAAGTTAGTTTCCAGGGTCAAATCTAGGGCAATTTCGAATCTTAGAGAGAAAATTATGTCATCAGATCTAATTGTGCATGCGTCAATTAAAAGCCTCGAACCCAATTACAACAACACATGAAAATCTTGAATAATATTATAATTTGAGGAACAAATTACTTGAACAAAGAATCGGAATCTTCATGAAGAGCTACAACATATCGACAAAAGGAAAAATTCGATAAAGTTTGTTTCACACACAAACACACAAAAAAAACAGAGACACAAGACATTGTATAGAAAAAACATACCACAGTGCTCATTTTGGAGGACTGAAGAAGTCACAGAAAAAAGAAAATTATTGAGAGCTGAGGAATTTTTTTTTGTTTGCTAGAGCCGATCGAGAAGACTTAATGGGTCGTTGTGAAAGCCCCGCCAAAGCACTCAAGTGATGGAAGCTCCATGGAGGTGGAGATGGGATTTTATAATCCAAAGATTGGTGTCGACAGTGCAGGCGAGGATGCGACGCAAGCACAAAAGCACGCGCGCGGCGAGCTCTTCTTCGCCCATGCCACGGTACTACGCTTTGTGACGGATGACTGACGTCGTTATTTCTTCTTTTCGGGATTTCTTTTCCCAAACCAAAAACCTCACCAACGCGCAAGAAATACTAAGGAAAAAAAAACACCCAAGGGATGTGGGGATGAGTTTGTTGGCTCTTTGCATTGGTGTAGGATTTGGACCAATGTTGGGACTGGTAAGGGTCAGTGTAAAATGCACAAATATCCATCATCTAAAACAATGTAAGTGCCAATTTTGTGGAATTTATGTTTACCTTGCTCCTCTTCTGCTGTAAGTTACAGAATCCAATGTAAATGTTTTTGGCAAACATAAATGAACAAGGTTTTGAGAAAGAATTCCTATTGGATACATCCAGTGGCTCATATGTCTTATTTGGATTTCTTTTGAAAACCACTAACAAGTGTGCACTGTTTGCAATTGAGAATTAAGCATCAAGTATTTTGGACGCCAACTTCCAACTATAGCCACATCATTAGGATTCTCCTTTTGAACCCATGGTTTATTGAATCTTTTTTTACATCAGTCTATCTCTTCTTCTTTTTTTTCTTTTAATATATTAGGGAAGGTGAATTCAGTGAAATTAAGAAAATTTTCTGTTTCAAATTTATGCATTTTAGTAAATTGTGAACCAAACAAGAGTTGCTTGACAACTTAAAATTTTTGGAAGCAAATTTTTTTTTCTTAATTTTATTTGACATGCTTTACACAACAAGCAAGCATAAATCATTTACACTTACACATGGAGGGTTAAGCATATACACTTGCACAAATGTGAATAAGAAGTTTTACACTTACATAGAGTGTAAATAAATTTGATACTTGCAATTGCATGACAAGTATGTCTAAAATCATATGCACACACAACACTCATTTAGATATAAAATGTTGTAAGGAAGACAATATGCATAGATATAGTATTTGGGCCTAAAATTTTGGCTCAATCTTGAATCAATGTGATATTTGGCATATTATATGTGCATATGATGGATGGGCATGTTTCATAAAAGTGCATGCATATAAATGAAAGGTTCTAAATCTAATTTTCAATTTGATCATGCTTGTCATTATGCAATGAACTATCATATACATATTAATTAGTTCATGGGTCACTCACACTTTTCCCTTCTTTTTTTTTTTGCGTGAAGGAGCCACATTGATTGGCCCATCACAATTGTTTCTGGAGCATTGGGCACTTTTCAATAGAAGCAACTCTTTGGACCCCAGTTACAAAATATAAACAAATGTGCTCCCCTTTAGCCTACCTTTTCAGTTTATATACATGAGAGTTGAACTTTTGGCAAACCATACAGGATAAAATTGAGGTGCTATTGGGAACCCCATGGGAACTTGATGGGAACACATTGGGAATAAGGGGGAAAAACAAAAATCTCTCTCCAAATCGACCCACAAGTCCATGTGTGAAGAAGACGTCGAAATCAACTGGTTTGAAATAATACACAAAACTTTCCGATGGGGCTAGCAACTTTTCAAAGTAAGGTAAACTAAACACATATCAAATCTTTGTATCCGCTGGTTTCACTAGTCCTTTTCTGGGACCATGGGCCCTCAAAAAGGTTCTGGGTTTCAAACCCACTGGTGGTGCAGGTGAAAGTCCCATCCACCCTCTGCCACTGAGGTTGACTTGGGCTGCTACGGCTTGTCAGGTTGGGTGTGATGTTGTGCTTAAAATAATAATAATAATCCACTAAAAGGACTTTTTTTGAGGTGCTTCTTGTATGTGCAGAACCTGATGTCCTGATGTTATTGTAGTGGTGAAAGCCCTTATGTTGCTTTGGCTCTCCCAGTGGCGCATTTCTCCAGGATTCATTGGCTGTCGAAGGAGCCCTGCCAATCATGGAGTTATTCTGACTTCTAACACATTCCCCTAGGAACAAGGGAACGAGCTCCTGGTGGCCAATTCTACCAGGCTAAGACTCACCCTGCCTGGTCAGTGATTGCTCGCCTAGCAGAATTAACCATGGTACCAGTGAGGGTGTTGGTTCACCCAAGGCCTGGGGATGTCCCTTGGACAAGGTTTTTACCTTCAGAAAAGGTTTTTACCTATCTTTTGTATTATTTCTCTATGAGTATATATGTTGTTTGTACTTGTCATTGAAAAATATCTTTCACTGATTGTAGTTTAGGGCTGCCTGAATGTAGGACACTATTTTCTATTTTGGTGCAACAACCATCATCATGTGTGCTCGAAAATCATAATTTCATTTTAGCCAGAAAGATAAAAACAATTCGTTACTTTGGTCATCCATGTGTGAACAAAGAAAATTCAAATTCCCCAGAAACACTCACTCACGCTTTTTTATACAAATAAACCACCCATAAAATTTTCAAAAAGTTAAAAAACTGGACAGCTTGTTACGTTAATGATTTTGAGGACATATTATGTCACTTTTTAGGTCTAAAACAAATCAAATAGACAAAATCCATCCTATAAAGGAAACCACAAACAATTTGGGCACCAGGACGGGTCACCCACTCCCAGTCACCAAGCAAAACAAAACGAAAAATTTGAGGTTTTCAAATTGTAAAAAATTGACATTGAATTGTTTTTATTGTCATTGTGTTCATTTCAGCATCCAACATCTGTCCTTTTCATTAATTGTCCATAAGTTTATATGATCAAGTTTCAAGTCTCCTTTTCAAAATTTAATATAATAGTCCAAAATCATTTATGTGAGGCAAATGACTTTTCTATATATGGGGGCATGGGCATCTTACCCCGCAGCTCATTAGATAAGGTTCCTTTTTAACTGCTTCCAAGTAGTACTGTTACCCACGTCTCTTCGCTCCTTTGAGAAGTGAGAAGGAGGATTTGTTTTTAGCTCTGCCTACTAAAAGGAGCAGGAGGACCAGGTTCAGGGTACCCGAGATTGAGGCCCTCTCATCCCAGTTTTTCTTGCAACAAAGAAGGCAAAAGTGGAAAAATCTAATGTGGCTTTTGCACCTTTCCTTGAAGGAAAATTCGAAAAATCTAATGTGGCTTTTCCACCTTTCCTTGAGGAAAAATGGAAGAGTTTTCACACTTAAAATGGATTAATTTTAAACTGTTTGTTTGTCCATGAAGCTATGGATAGTGAGAACAGAATCTTTGGAAGCAAAACTTGTCTACATACGATGAATCGAATCCCGCAAGGCAGAATTTTAAATAGTAAATTATAGTTCCAAATTTGTGTTGCCAAGACCCCCAAAAAAAATGAGAAACTAATAAAATCTCAAAGCTGATATGTGTAGGGTAAGTAGCAGTGTGGGATGGTTCTTTACTTTTATTGTCTAAACCTTCAGTTCCAGTTTTTTTTTAAAACTCAGAATTGTCTCAATTCTAGTCCAAAATTCCACACACTAATAGAACTAAGAATCTGGTTCCACACATTCATTTTTTCAAAAACAAAATTCTGGTTTCAATTCTGGGTTCAATTCTAAAAATGTCCTATTTGGATCCAGTTCTTACTAACCAGGACCAGAACTGACAGTTAACTACTAGTTTGCCACTGATTGACCCCCAATTCTATCCCTAATATTTTTCAACAAAATGTATGCTAGGTTCGGTTAAGAAATGAGGAAAATATTGAAAAGTGCTTGACGATAAGATAAGTATGTGTTTGGTGATAAGCAATTCTACCCTAGTTCCCGTTTCACACATAAATAGAATCAAGAATCCAACTCAGTTTTTCAAAAGAATAGGAGTCCAGTTCCGGTTCAAATCCAATTCTTACTAGCTAGAATCAAAACCAACAGTTCTTACATGCCAAAGTGGGTACCCATGCAATATTGGTAAGTATTAAGAACAGGGAAACACTAAACACCTTGCAATGAGCTCCATCTGATGCATTTTTCTGTCGACCATGTTCAGCATATAGGATTACATGGTTCTATCATAGGGTTTGATTGATTTGACCATACTGTTTAAGGTAAAGAAAAAAGTAGCACTAATGCTATTCAAAATAGAAAACTATGTTAATGGTAAGTATTTTCAATCTCTTTCAAAATTGTTAAGTTCAAAAGAAGGAAAAACACCCTGCAAGGGAACAAGAGAAGAAAAAAGAAATTATTAAACAAAGAAAGGATTGAAGTCCAAAAAAAAGACCACACCTGGAAGCAAAGAACGCACAATGGAGAGCCTAAGAGGAGAAATAAAAAAATCAAGGACCGAAACCCATAACCAATAGCACAAAGCAAGTCGTGCAAGAGGATAGGTGAAAAACCTAAAAAAACATCAAGCCTAGAAAAGGCCTTTCTTATTGTCACAACTACTCATTGCAAGATAGTGGTGGCTTGAACTTTTCGACAATCCACCAACACCCTTTGCCTACAAAATGAACATAAAATTGAAAGAGGAAAACCTCTAGAATCATTAACTGACCATACCATGTTGGCACATTGATGAAAAAAATTGTTAGCATGGTGTAAACATCCAAATATCTCTATTGTGAGAAAAATGAAATCATCTTAAAGGTGTTAGTCATGATATGACACAATCTTTGTTCGAATTGCAATCATCAAGATCACTCCTTAAAACAAAATGACTCATGAAACAAGATCTACACATAATCGGATTAACAATGATTACATTTGCCAAAGTGTGAATGTTATTTGCTGTAAGCACAATATCCACTTGTCCCCACAATGACTAAAAAAATGGCAATGGGAAAACATGAATTTTCTTGTGCAAAACATGGAATTTAGTATCCCTAGAAATGGAGGTGACAACATCCTAAATTACATCATGTGTGACAATGCACTCTTCCCCATGAACATAATGAAATAAACATATCCTTGTTGAATCTATGGGTTGGTTGTATATGCATCGAAAAAGACCATGAGCTGTAGAATGGGGGAGATGGTGTGTAATGCTATAGAGAAAATGTTAAAGGTCATCCTAAAAGATGGGATGACTTGTTGGGTAGAAAGTTAAGCACTCGAACATGGGCCTGCACAAGATTTTAACTGATCTACTCCTTTCTCTAACATTTGTTCAAATGGAAGGATGGAAGCTTAAAAAATTGGAGGTAGAAGGTCATGAGCCCACCAAAGGTAAGCCTAGAATGGAAATAGACCTAAATTACTAACCCTTATAGCCCCCAATACAAATGGGCTACCTTTTTACAAAAATCTAGATGCGATGATTGGCACAATAAACCCTTAATTCCCCAAGTAAGCTATTGGGGTGATAACTTCCACAAAAACAAAACCTATCCCACCTCTAAATATGGGGAAAAAAATTTGTCCACAAACTAGGTGAGCCTCTAAACACTCCAAAAAACATGGCCCTAAAAGTCTCTCAAATACACAAATAAGGGTTGAATCAAAGAAGGCTAGTTGGTGCTAAAAATCCAAGAGTGGGGGGGAAAGAATGAAGAATGTAATAAGGCCCTTAAGCAAAACAATGAGTGAAAATCCCAAATGCCACTTACAAATCCCCCAATTTAAAAAAGGAATCTATGGGTGTATGCATTGTCTAATGGTTCATTTTAGGTAGACACAACATCACAAAAATCACAAACAAATTTTTATAAATGATCCATCTGGATATGGTTTTTAATTTTTTAAGATTTCATTAATGTAATTTTTTATTATTAAAGTTTTAAGCCCTTACAAAACCATTTGAAACTAAATCAAACCCCATATTAAAAATATTTCCTATTATTTAATATGGTGAAATTAATTTGAAAAAAAGACCATTTAAATATTTTAATTATGTACTTGGGCACGAAAAATTTGACAAACAAAAAAAAATCATTTCAAAAGTATTTTTGAAAATAAAGTCCAATTTTGACCCTTCAAAAGTTCATAATTACCATTTAACTTTATGATTTCATTTTTCAACCCATGGTTAATCATTGTAAAAAATTTGAAGTGGATTTCAATATGAATTTTTGAACAATCCAGTCAATTGATTGGTCCATATTTTTTATGTCACAAGTCCACTATTCATAATGAATGCATTATTTTCAAAACATAATTGTGCAAATGTCTTCATAATCAAATTGTTAGTTTAGAATGAGTCATCACTAAATGTATTTCATATTAAATTATTCATCATAAACATGTAAACATAACGCACTTTGCAAAATTTGCTAATGTGACTCCAAAAATGAGCCACCATACCTTACGTTCACCTTCATATATTAAACATCATCATCCAAAACATTTTGGAAAAAAAGGATATGAAGGGGGTGAAAGCACATTAAGTGTGACACACTCCCAAGTCCTTTGTTGAACCCACTTGAAGGTCCAATTATGTAGAGTTGCGGAAAGTTGGGATTCAGAGCCCGCTCCCGACTTCCAGCACTAAAAGGGGGTAGAGGGGCATGCTAGAAGTCCCAGGATTAGACTAGGAAGAAGGACTAGATTATCAAGCTCGAATCTACATCCAAAACCAACCACAAGAGGGTTAGTTAGCATTTGGGAACACCCTTGGATGTCGGGACAAGCCACGGGCACTTGGACACACAAGACTCACCACGGCTCGAACTTGGGGGAAACCACCACCTTCCCCCATATAGTATACTCTACATCTCTCCGCCGAGGCTACATCCAAATGGTTCTTTTTCCCGGGACTCCCAAGTTGGAGTCCCGAAACTGTCCCAAGTTGGAGTCCCGGGACTTTGGACGTTCATAGCTCCTCGCCTCAAACTCGGATCGGGACGAGGTCTGAACCAAAGTTGTAGCTCTCATCAAGAGCTTTCCAAGGCCATGTCCCACTCCTTGAAGCGACGTTGGGAAGAGGTCGATTCCCGACTTTTTGTGGTCGGGAGTCAGACTGGCACTTTGACTTTCGACCCTTCTTTTGCCCATAACTTGGGCTGCAAATGTCCAAATGGCCCATGCGAAGCCATTTTGGGCATCTACATTTTAAGACCTTTCCATTGATATAAAGAATGCACCAATGTGAAAAGATTTGACCCCTCAAATCGTCTTCTGAGTTTTCGGGAGTCCCGAAGGACTCCAAGTCTCCCACTTTTGCGAGTGTGAGTTGCATTCTCACACTTAGCCTCAAAGTGGGGTTGCAACAAAGCGCCCCCAAAATTATCATCACACATATAATCATTCTACAATTAAATTTTTTACTAATGTATAAACATCATGGCTTGAAATATTTTTGTTTATTTTAAGTATATTTGATTAGCTTTAGATTTCATCTAATCAATCATTTTGAAAAACTCAATAAACATTGAAGATTTTGAACGTATGGAATATATTTGTGAAAAAATAATATTCATCATAGAGTTTGAAAATTTGAATATATAATTCAAAACTAGGGTTGTGGATGGAGTTTTTCGGTGATTTTTTTTTATGGTGTATGATATTGGTATACATCAATCAAATCTAGAAAAATTTTAAAATTTAAATTTTTTGGATGAAATTTCATTCAAAAAATGTGTTTTTTTACATTTTTTTAGTAATGAATGCATAATAATTTCCTATTTTAAAGGGAAAACCACTACCATATCATAGAGGAAGAAATTTAATAAATGGAAATTGCATTATTTTTTTAATTTTCTTTTTTTTTGGTAATGTTTCATGAATCATAAACATGAGGCCCTATGGTTGTTAAAAACTATAAGTTATATACTTTATGTACATTGATTATATCCAATCCTCTTCATCTAATTATTGAATTGAAATTAATTTTGAATTCAAAAATGTTGTTGTGCAAATTTTTAAAGTTTTTTACTTATGTTTAAAATAACCAAGGGATGTGATCAAGATTTTAATTTACTATGTACTATAATACTTATTATATATCACCTTTTTGAACAAAAGTGGCTCACCCTTAACGTGCTTTCACCCAAGGAAAGGGATCCTAAAGGAACACCCATAACTTTAATGCACCCAACAAAAGTAATGAAATTTAATGGAGGCAAAAACCCTAAAGACAACCCCAAAAGAAACCAAATAACGCATTTACAGGGTTGAATTGCAAGGCCTACCAAATCTAATTTGGAAGAAAATTAATGAAAAACTTGAAATATAACTAAAATAAACTCAATGATGTGAATGTCATCTACAATGGAAGGAAATAAAACAAGAAAAAACCAATGGAATTACAAAGGGCATGGAAATGAACTAAAGCGAAAAGAGGACCCCCAAAGGATCCCCCTGATGAATGCCAATGGAAGATTGAATAACAAACAAATTGCTTTGAAAGGAGTGGTGACTAAAGAAAAAAGGAATCATGGGGCATAAAAAGAGCGGACAAAAGGTATGAATTGTAATAACTTCCCACCTACAACATGTAAGTCTTGGAATATAATCCTATGAAATGAAAATGTCTACCTATAACACCATCTAATCAAGGTGAACATCTAAAATTACCCGAATATTATGCACCACTTCACAAACCTCCCTTAATTACGACCCTAAATTACAACCCCAAATTGGTGGGGGACAAATGGGTTAAAATGCATTATGAAACTGAAAATAATGGGTCCTATTCACCAACTGATATAAAACCTTGCCTACTGTTATTAGTCAAATGCCACCAAAAGGTTTAATTAAAGTTAATAGCCTCATATCATTAAGGGCTTTGGCTATACTCCCAAGGATACGTTTTACATCAATATAGAAACAAACCAGGATTAATTGGGAAAAACCATTAATTGAGTCCTCTAGGTCAAATAAATCTCAAAGGTGTTCAGATACCATGCCTAAAGGCCCACCAACTGAAAGTTGAGTTGAATGGATGAATGTCAACTGGAATATGTTTAAAGAAAAATCCAAATATATTTTTAATTGGAACTCCATCAAATAATCTAAGCATGGCAAAGATGAATCCAAAAAATGAAAAACTTGCAAAGAAACAATGGTCTCTAAAAAGGCCAAAGCTAGAGATAGTGGGGCAAAGGCCTTTGCAATATGAACATATTCCCCTATTCGCCTTAAATTTAAACTCCAACGAAGGTAATGGGGCCGCAAATGGGGAAAAAGGGATGGGGCTTCCTAAGGAAAGGCACCATCTAAACAAGGGGGGACCAATGGTAAAATAATTGTTAAAACTTATGCATGCAACAAATGTTTTGCCTAAAGCTCCTCCTAATCACCCAAAAGAAAACTCCATAACCAAATCCTAATTTCCCTATGCCCAGCTTTCCTCCTTCAAGCATGCAAAAAAAAACATCATTAGGGGAAGAATAGAAAAAAATGTCATGCAACAACATCATTCAAGTTTCGCACTATGCGATCTAAAGGATTTGAATGTCAACTACACCTTTCACCTTTAAAAAATTAGGATGTGTGAATATACTTGAAGCCTAGGGAACCCCAACAAAAAAGTTCCTAAGGGATCTAAATTCAATATCCACACCCAAGCTACTAAAAGGGCCAAGGGGCTTGGAAGATGGGGCATCATCACCGCCACTTGAAGAATTAACTTGAGAAGCTTAACATTGCCTCTAATGGCGTGTGAAGCCGAAACGAATAAATAAAACACCACAACTAAAAAATGGGGTATTACAATGAGAAGGGTTCGACTCATATTCTCAACATGCAATGAAAATATGGTTGACCCATAGGTTCAAGACAACCTTACTAAATAGGATGGGATTGAAACAAAAGTCACAATGATACAAGGGAAGGAGGGAAGGGCCAAAATTACATAATGAGGTCCCTATGGAAGGGCAATATGCTAAAAGGCCTTTATTAGGGATATGGGTGGGGGAAAGGAACTAAGGGACACATCTCCTATAGGGAGAGAAACTTCCATCAGATAAACTAACCCCACACATCACTAGTTGAAAGAAAAGGAAGACTCAAAAATGTGTATCATACAAGGGCAAATGATCAAATGAGAAATTAAAATTGAACCTTTCATCCCTGGTCCCTGAACAACCTCCAAAATGCTTGTCTCCAACACCATTAAGATTTGTGAACAATTAAATGATGATGATTTATGACGTTATGCCAACAATCATAAATTTTCTGTTAATGCTTCTCCATGTTCCATTGACACTCTTCCATGCTCCATCGATGCTCCTTCATGATCCACCAATGTTTTTCCATGTTCCATTAACATTCTTCCATGCTCCACTAACATTCTTGAAAGATCTTCAAACATTTGATGACACTTCACTAATGCACTCAAAAGCTCTACTTGGTTTTAATCACCAACCTTGGGCCATTCTCCTTAAGACTTCAAAAGCAAATAACCCCAAGTAAGGCCCTAAACCTTTAGGATGTCAAAATAAAAAACCCCCAAACAAAGCCCTAAACATTTAAGACATCAAAACTGAAAACCCCCAAATAAGGCCCTTCATCCAATAAGCCCTCAAAATTCAAAAATTAAAGCTCCAAACCCAAGATTGCCAAATATGGCCCCTTATCCGTTGGAACCTCAAAACCCTAGGGCTTGAAAAAGGTCCCCAAATCTATGGCCCCTCATGATCACTTAAGACCTCCTACAACATTATTTCTTTGAAGTCCTAAGTGATCATGAGGGGCCATAGATTATTTCTAATATGCGGTTTTGCCTATAATTGTAGTCCCTGACAAAAGACTTCTTGCAAAAAAGAAAGACAAACCCAATCCCCGAGTGCCAAAATCCATAGCACTGGATTACTGGCATAAGAATTGAAAGTAACCGAGATTTGGAGCACCACAAATCAAGTCAAGTTAAATTTTCAAGGTTCCTTTGAACTCCTTTATGTAAAGGAAAGTTATTTCAGATCCTACTGGAGGTTTCAGTCGTCATGAGAAGTCAAGAAATTGAATTTGTATAATTTCCTAATGAATGAACATGAAGTTCAAATTTGGAGCTATAGATCATGAGCCAGGTGTCTAGAAGGGGCACCTTAGGGAGGAAGAGGGGCCGACACCAAGTCACCTGATTCACCTCTTTCCTTTCCTCTGGTTGCCTTCGCTTCTTGAGCTAAGTGCATAGTAGAAAAGCTTGTAAAAAACCATGAGCAGAGTATAAATAATTCTCAATTTACTAACTCCTACTCGTGACCAAGATGGTGTCTCCAAGCACCCTTGTGAAGCAGCCCTCTTAGAACTTTACCACATAGTCATCAATGCAATAGAAGTCGTATGCATCTACTACTTTTAAAACTAGCTCCAAAATGTACTTGCCATCTCCAAAGCTTACTTGTTAATAATTGTTGGTGCTGGAGGAATCATTGTCAAACATGTAGTTCATGATAATGGCACAACGGGCCTGCAAGCTTTACGCTACAATGATATTGAATCCGCCAATGTGTTTCTTGCGATGCTTCTTTTGTGATGCTGAAAATTGCCATCAAATTTGGCACAACCTATTGAGCCACCAAGGTCACATAAGATAAATGGATGCAAACCCAAACAAAGTTCTAAGAACATGTTGCCATTTATTGTTAAATCTATCTGCCAATCTTGATACTGATGCAACCTCAAAAAATTGAAAGAAAAAACATTGAAAAAAACCCAAAACCGGTGTGGGACAACATAAACATGCACAACAACAAAAAAAAAACCTTTTCACATCTTATATATAAATTCACTTAGTCCGTCCGTTCGTCCGTGACACAGGGCGTTCCGACCCGTTAACGGTCTCTGCGATGCCGATTCTGCAACTCCCCAGAAATCAGCCGCAGAGACCGATTCTGCTACGTATTTGCTTCTTTTTTTATCTTTTTTCTTTTGGATTTGTTTTTTCGGAAAAATCTAAGGCTACGTATTTGCTTCTTTTTTTATCTTTTTTTTTTGGATTTGTTTTTTCGGATTTTTCTCCCCTTCTTTTAAATTAACAAAAATGAAGAAACGAAATAAAAAATAAAAAATAAGAAATGGGCAGAAAAATCTAAGGCTACGTATTTGCTTCTTTTTTTATCTTTTTTTTTTGGATTTGTTTTTTCGGATTTTTCTCCCCTTCTCTTAAATTAACAAAAATGAAGAAACAAAATAAAAAATAAAAAAT
>Ga0116229_10003044_pt1 | contig 27520 bp, 23 predicted proteins | sample S1TSphgellanicum_3_FD_87313 | JGI IMG/M metagenome (GOLD analysis project Ga0116229, IMG submission 87313) | Host-associated microbial communities from peat moss isolated from Minnesota, USA - S1T2_Fc - Sphagnum magellanicum MG | ecosystem: Host-associated > Plants > Peat moss > Unclassified...
CTGGTGCACGGCGAGTCATGGCTGCCGGATTCCACGCACATCATTCCGGTGAAGCTCAACGAGCCGCTCGATCCGCGCAACGTCGTGCGCTTCGGTATTTATTACCGCTCCGCGGGTTCGGCCGCCACCGGACTCGAGATCCTGGCGGCCGACGTCGAATTGCCGAGCAACAGCGCCTCACCGGAGCGCTTGCTCGACACCACCCTGTCCGGCGTGATCGCCAGACAGGGCGAACTCGCCACCACCGACGGCGATCAGGCCGCCCTCATCTGCGTCACCGACGCCGATTGCGACGACAAGCGCGCCTGCAACGGCCGCGAGCGCTGCGATCCGCGTTCGCGCGACGCCGACGCACGCGGCTGCGTCAAGGGAACCCCCGTGGTCTGCCCCGTCAACCAAGTCTGCGGCGAAGGCGTGGGCTGCAAGGGCCCGGTGGTCTTCGCACCGCCCGCTCCGAGCACTGCTACGACGCCGTGAACGCCTATCCCATCGACCTGCGCAGCGACACCGTTACCCGGCCCTCGCCGGGTATGCGCGCCGCCATGGCGGCGGCGGAAGTCGGTGACGACGTCTATGGCGATGACCCCACCGTCAATCGACTGCAAGCGCACATGGCCGAACGTTTCGGCTTCGAGAGCGCGCTGTTCTTCACGAGCGGCACGCAAAGCAACCTCGCGGCCTTGATGGCGCATTGCGGACGCGGCGACGAGTACCTGGTCGGCCAGGACGCCCACACCTATAAATACGAGCAGGGCGGCGCCGCGGTGCTCGGCAGCATCCAGCCGCAACCCCTGGAGAACGAACCGGACGGTGGTATCTCGCTCGAGCGCATCGCCAAAGCGATCAAACCCGACGACATCCATTTTGCGCGCACCCGATTGCTGGCTCTCGAAAACACGATTGGCGGACGCGTCTTGCCGCCGGCCTATCAACGAGACGTTACGGAGTTCGCGCACGCCAACGGATTGAGCACTCACTTGGACGGCGCGCGTATTTTCAATGCCATCGTGAAACTCGAAGTCGGCGAGAAAACCGCGGTCGCCGGCTTCGACTCCGTCTCGGTGTGCCTCTCCAAGGGCTTGGGCGCACCCGCCGGCTCGGTGTTGGTGGGCCCCCGCGATTTCATCGCCCAGGCCCGCCGTTGGCGCAAGGCCTTGGGCGGCGGCATGCGCCAGGCCGGCGTACTCGCCGCGGCCGCACTCTACGCCCTGGATCATCACGTGCAACGTCTGGCCGATGACCACGCCAACGCCGCATATCTCGCCGCCGGACTCAATGCCCTCGGCCTGCACGTCGAGCCCCCGCAAACCAACATCCTCTACGTCGATATTCCCGCCAAGCAGGTCCCGGCACTCACCGCGCATTTAGCACAACGCGGCATTCTGGCAACCATCACCCCCCGCACCCGCCTGGTCACCCACCTCGATCTCCCTCGCGAAAAAATCGACACCACCCTACAGGCCTTCCGCGAGTTCCCCGACCTGATCCCATAACTCCAGACCCGCCCGTTGTAATTCAACACTTGGCTTACGACCGCTCGGCGGAATCCCCCTCGAACCGTAAACCGGTACAACGTGAGCGGCCTGGGGGCATATAGAGCCTGAGGGAAACTGCCTCTTCGTTTCCCTCAGGCTCTATATGCCCCCAGGCAGCGCGTTTACACGGCTTTTACGGTGGTACTCCGAAATTGCACTGCGTCTTTCCGCCCCCACGACTATTTTATTGCGGCTATCGAGTCGGCTGTAAGGAGATGCGTTGGACTTCGTATTCATGACCGTGCTTGCCGTGTTCCTCGGCCTGACGCTCGCGCTGGTCGCCGGCTGCGCAGCCCTGGAACGCAGGCGATGATCCGGGAGCGCAAGCGATGATCTGGGCCTATGGATTGAGCGGCGCACTGGCCGCGGGCCTGCTGGTGTACCTGGTCGTCGCGCTGATCCGGGCCGAGGACTTGTAATGGGCGGACACGGCTGGTTCACGCTGACGATGTATCTGGCCGTGCTGATCGCGCTCGCGTATCCGCTCGCCATCTATCTCGCGCGCATCGCCAACCCCACACCCTTCGGCGGGATCGCCGGCAAATTCGAGCGTGCGATCTACGGCGTCGCCGGCGTCGATCCCGCCTCCGACATGGCCTGGCCGCGCTATGCGGTGGCGCTCTTGTCCTTCAACGTCCTCGGCGTCATCGCGGTCTACCTCGCGCAGCGACTGCAAGTGTGGCTACCCTGGAACCCGCAAGCCCTCGCGAACGTCGCTCCGGACTCGTCCTTCGACACGGCCGTGAGCTTCGTGACGAACACGAATTGGCAAGGCTATTCGGGCGAGTCCACGATGAGCTACTTCACGCAGGCCGTCGCGCTCGCCGGCCAGAATTTCTTCTCCGCCGCCACCGGCATGGCGGTGGCCTTCGCCCTGATCCGCGGCTTCGCACGACGCAGTGCGCAAGGCATCGGCAATTTCTGGGTCGACCTGACCCGCATCACGCTGTATGTGCTGCTGCCGCTGTCGGTGCTGCTCGCGGTCCTATTCATGGCCCAAGGCGTCATTCAAAACTTCAGCGCCTACCGGGACGTGACGCCGCTCGAGAGCCTGACCTACACACAACCCGAGCTCGATGCCGCGGGCCAGCCGCTGCAAGACGCGCAGGGCAATGCGCTCACGCAGACGCTCACCACCCACACTCAGACATTGGCCATGGGTCCGGTCGCCTCCCAGGAAGCGATCAAGATGCTGGGCACCAACGGTGGCGGCTTCTTCAACGCGAACTCCGCGCATCCATTCGAGAATCCGACGCCGTTCACCAATTTCGTGCAGATGATTGCGATGTTGCTGATTCCCGCCGCACTGTGTTTCACCTTCGGCCGCATGGTCGGAGATTGGCGCCAGGGCTGGGCGGTATTCGGCGCGATGGCCGCGATTTTCATCGTCATGGTGATCGTCGAGGTGTGGGCCGAGCAACAGGGCAATCCGCTGCTCGCGCCGCTCGGCGTCGATCAGACGCACAGCGCGTTGCAGGCCGGCGGCAATATGGAGGGCAAGGAGTCGCGCTTCGGCATCGTCGCCTCCGCCTTGTTCAGCGTCATCACCACGGCGGCTTCGTGCGGCGCCGTCAATGCCGTGCATGATTCCTTGACGCCGCTCGGCGGGCTCGTGCCGATGTGGTTGATCCAATTGGGCGAAGTCGTGTTCGGCGGAGTCGGCTCGGGCCTCTACGGCATGCTGATATTCGCCATCATGGCGGTGTTCATCGCCGGCCTCATGATCGGGCGCACGCCGGAATATATCGGCAAGAAAATCGAATCCTTCGAGATGAAGATGACCGCCATCGTGATTCTGGTGACGCCCTTCCTGGTGCTGGTGGGCGCGGCCATTGCGGTCATGACCGAAGCGGGTAGGGCCGGTGTGTTCAACCCCGGTGCGCACGGATTTTCGGAGATTCTCTATGCGCTGTCGTCCGCGGCGAACAACAACGGCAGCGCCTTTGCGGGTCTTACGGCCAACACGCCTTTCTATAACTCGCTGCTCGCGGTTGCCATGTGGTTCGGCCGCTTCGCCTTCATCGTGCCCGTGCTCGCGATCGCCGGGTCCCTCGCGAAAAAGAAGCGCATCGAGCCGACCGTCGGCACTCTGCCGACGCATGGGCTGCTGTTCGTCGCTCTATTGGTGGGTACCGTGGTGTTGGTGGGCGCGCTCACCTATGTGCCGGCGCTCGCGCTCGGTCCCGTGATCGAACATCTGCAGCTGCACGCGATTCACTGATCACGAATGGCTCCTGATTCACCGACGGCCCGAATGACTGATAGGCAATGGTATGGCTCGTAAATCTCTGACGCTGTTCGATTCCGCGCTGCTCGTACCGGCCATCGTGGACTCGTTTCGCAAGCTCTCGCCCGCCGTGCAGATTCGCAACCCCGTGATGTTCGTCGTCTACATCGGCAGTCTGCTGACGACGATTTTATTCGTGCAAGCGCTGCGCGGTCAGGGCGAGGCGCCCGCGGGTTTCATTCTCGGGATCACCGCGTGGCTCTGGTTCACCGTGCTGTTTGCAAATTTCGCCGAAGCGCTGGCGGAGGGACGCAGCAAAGCCCAAGCGGCATCGCTGCGCGGCTTGAAACAATCCGTCAGCGCCAAGAAATTGAAGTCCGCCGCCAACCGCACGGAGTGGGTCGAGACCCCTGCGACGGCACTGCGCAAGGGCGATCTCTACCTGGTCGAAACGGGTGATGTGATCCCGGCGGACGGCGTGGTCGTCGAGGGCATTGCCTCGGTCGATGAGAGCGCGATTACCGGGGAATCCGCTCCCGTGGTGCGCGAGTCGGGCGGCGATTTCTCGGCCGTCACGGGCGGCACCCGAGTCCTCTCGGATTGGCTGGTGGTCAGCGTCGCCGTGAATCCGGGCGAGGCCTTCATCGACCGCATGATTGCGATGGTGGAGGGCGCCAAGCGACAGAAGACACCGAACGAAATTGCCCTCACGATATTGCTCATCGCGCTCACACTGGTATTTCTGCTCGCCACCGCTACGCTGCTGCCGTTCTCCCTCTACAGCGTGTCGGTGGCCAAACTCGGCGCTCCGGTCACCATCACCGTGCTGGTGGCGCTGCTCGTGTGCCTGATACCGACCACCATCGGCGGTCTCTTGTCGGCGATCGGCGTTGCCGGTATGAGCCGCATGATGGCCTCCAATGTCATTGCGACTTCCGGCCGCGCGGTCGAGGCGGCGGGCGACGTCGACGTGCTGTTGCTCGACAAGACCGGTACCATCACCCTCGGCAATCGGCAGGCCGCCGCGTTCATCCCCGCTGAAGGCGTGACCGAACAACAACTCGCCGACGCCGCGCAATTGAGTTCGCTCGCCGACGAAACACCGGAAGGACGCAGCATCGTGGTCCTCGCCAAGCAGCGCTTCAATCTGCGCGAGCGCAATTTGACGCAGCTCGACGCCACCTTCGTGCCATTCACCGCGCAAACGCGCATGAGCGGCGTCGATCTCAAGGATCGCGAGGTGCGCAAGGGCGCCGCCGACGCGATCCGCCACTATGTCGAAGAGAGAGGATTCGTTTTCCCGGCGAAGGTATCGCTCGCCGTCGATGAAGTTGCGCGCCGGGGCAGTACGCCCCTGGTCGTGAGTGACGCCGGTCGCGTCATGGGCGTGGTCGAACTCAAGGACATCGTGAAGGGCGGCATCAAGGAGCGCTTCGGGGAACTGCGCCGCATGGGGATTCGCACGGTGATGATCACCGGCGACAATCGCTTGACCGCCGCGGCGATCGCCGCCGAGGCGGGTGTCGATGATTTTCTCGCCGAGGCCACGCCCGAGGCCAAGTTGAAGTTGATCCGCCAGTACCAGGGCGAAGGACGACTTGTCGCGATGACCGGCGACGGCACCAACGATGCGCCGGCCCTGGCTCAAGCGGACGTCGCGGTCGCGATGAACTCCGGCACCCAGGCCGCCAAGGAAGCCGGCAACATGGTGGACCTCGACTCGAATCCCACCAAGTTGATCGAGATCGTCGAGGTCGGTAAGCAATTGCTGATCACCCGCGGCTCGCTCACGACATTTTCGATCGCGAACGATGTCGCGAAATATTTCGCCATCATCCCCGCGGCCTTCGCCACCACCTATCCGCAACTGGCCACGCTCGATGTGATGCGCCTGGCGAGCCCCAATTCGGCCATTCTGTCCGCGGTGATCTTCAACGCCCTGATCATCGTGCTGCTGATTCCGCTGGCGCTCAAGGGCGTGAAATATCGCGCACTCGGCGCGGCCGCGCTGTTGCGCCGGAATCTGTTGATCTATGGAGTGGGCGGCCTGATCGTCCCGTTCGCCGGCATCAAGGCGATCGACATGGCGCTCGCCGCGCTGCGCTGGGTTTAGCCACATGTTGCGATGCTCGAGCGCCGATGAGTTTCTGAGGGTCAACTGCCATGAGGCTATTATTGTGAGTCCGCTCTCGTGAGTTCGTTGCTTCGTCCCGCGCTGGTGCTGTTCGCGCTATTGACCGTGCTGACCGGTCTCGCCTATCCCTTGCTGGTCACCGGTATCGGGCGGGCGCTATTCCCCGACAAGGTTTCCGGCAGTCTCGTCATGCGGGGCGGTACGGCCGTGGGCTCTTCGCTGATCGGGCAGTCGTTCCAGGATCCGAAATATTTCTGGGGCCGTGTTTCCGCGACTTCGCCGATGCCGAACAACGGCGCGGGGTCGGGGGGTTCGAACTTGGGGCCCACCAATCCTGCATTGCTCGACGCGGTGCGCGGACGGATCGACGCGCTGAGAGCGGCCGATCCGGGTAACTCCTCGCCCATTCCGGTGGATCTCGTGACCGCGTCGGGCAGCGGCCTCGATCCGCACATCAGTCCCGCCGCGGCGCTCTACCAGGTCACGCGCGTGTCGCGCGCGCGGCACATGGACTCCCTCAGGGTGAGGCAAGTGGTCCTATCTGCAGTCGAACCGCCGCAGTGGGGAATCTTCGGCGAAGCGCGCGTCAACGTGTTAGCGCTCAATCTCTCCCTCGATCGCGCGCAATAGCGCCGCTCGCGGAGCGCGCCCCGGCTCATGTAGCCGGGTCTCACGTGGTCGCGGCAACATCCTTGGATGCATAGCACCGCCACGCATTACGCCCGCTGCGCTTCGCTTCGTATAACGCCAAATCCGCCGCTTTGCACAGCTCTTCACGGCTGGCGCCATGATCGGGATAAATGGCCACGCCGATGCTGGCGCTGGTCCTCATCTGCACGTCATTGAATGGGACGGCGTCGATGAAGCCATCGATCACGCGTTGACATACCGCGGCGATGCTGTCCATTTGTGCCGCGGGCGTGGCGGGAAGATCGTCGAGCAAAATGGCGAACTCATCCCCGCCCAAGCGAGCGATTCGGTCGGACGCGCGCAGCGCCGACTGCAGCCGCTCCGCCGCGGCGATGAGCAAAGCATCGCCCGCATCGTGACCCAGCGTATCGTTGATGTGTTTGAATCGGTCCAAATCGATCATCAGCAGCGCGAAGCGGCGCTGCTGGCGCTCAGCCTGCGCCAACAGCGCTTGAATATTCTCCGTGAACAGGCGCCGGTTCGACAATCCCGTCAGTGAATCGTGGTAGGCAAGCTGCTCGATCCGGCGCTTGCTTTCCTCGAGCGCCGCCGTCCGCTCCGCGACCAGGCATTCGAGATCGCGTTGCCGGCGGCGAAGAAAATATGTTCGGCCCTGTACCAGCGCCATGACGATCAAGATGGCGAGGAGTGCCGCGGTGATCTTGAACCACATCATCTGATACCAAAGCGGGAATACGCGCACGCCCAAGTTCAATGACCCCTCGGTCCATTTGCCATCGCGATTCGAGCCGCGCAGGCGCAGTACATAGTTGCCCGGCGGCAGATTGGCGTAGGTGGCGAGCCGCCGCTTGGGGTCGGTCTCGGTCCAATCCCGATCGTAGCCTTCCAGTTTATAGGCGTAGCGGTTGAGTTCAGGCGCGGAAAAGTCCAGTGCCGAAAATTGTACGGCGAGGCTGTTGGCGCTCGGCTGTACCAGCAGCTTCGCATCGCCCGAGCCGTCGTCCCAGCGGCTCGCGTAGATCGCTCGACCGCCGACGCGCGCATCGGTGACCACGATCGGCGCGCGGTAGTCCCATAAAGCGAACCGGTCCGGCCGTATCACGGTCAACCCGCCGATCCCGCCGAACACCAGATCGCCCGTCCCACTCACCGCGGCCGATCCGGCCCAATAGGCCGTGATCGATACTCCGTCCGCCCGATGCAGAGCGCGAACGGTGAAGGCCGCCGGATCGACGATCGCGATGCCGTTATCCGTGGCCGCCCAAATCGTGCCGTCGGCGTCCGCCAGTAAAGAGTCGACATTGTCGTCCGGCAGGCCTTGCTGGGTAGTCAGCCTGCGAAACAGCGGCTTGCCGTCCTTGCGCCCGACCAAGACTTGAATGCCGCCGCCGGAAGTCCCCACCCAGAGTCGCCCGCTGCGATCGAGCAGCAGAGTGGAGATGTATCCGGCCGCCAACGCGAGGGGATCGGCCGCGTCGGGCAAGATGCGTTCGATGCGCCCCGATGCGAGGTCGAGACGGTTCAATCCATTGTTCGTCCCGATCCACAATTCCCCGGCCGCCCCGGTCGCGAGCGCGGTTGCCCGGGTATCGGTCAACTGAGTGCCATCGAAATGCAGCGGCAGCGATCCGGACCTGTCGCCCGGCGTCATGGCCCACAACCCATCGTCGGTGCCCGCGACCCAGAGCTTGCCCGCCGCGGCGAGCAGTCCGCCATTGCGCGCGGCGGGATCTCGCCCCTTGAGTTCGACGCGGCTCAGTCGGCGGCCGGCGGCATCGCTGCGATACAGACCGCGATTCGTACCGACATAGATTCCTCCGTCCGGCCATTCGGCCATCGCGAGCACGAAGGTATCGGGCAGCGCCGCGGCAGGCGTGCCGGATCTGGAGGGAATATTCACCACGCGGGCATTCGCCGGGTCGAGGATGTCGATTCCCTTGGTTTGCAACCCGACCCATAGGTGGCCATCGCCGGTGGACAGCACGGCGGACGCTTCGGATTCCGAGAGGCCGATCTGTTGCGGCGTCTGCATCGACACTGTCAACACCGCATTCCTCGTGGACGACATCAGCCGGCTGAGGCCCACCGTCGTCCCCGTCCAGATGGCGCCGGCCCGATCTCGGTGCAGAGCCCAGATCGTGTCATCGGACAGCGAATGCGGCAGCACAGGATCATGATGGATTCGCCGGGTCTTGCCGGTGTTGGGATCGACGGCGACGATGCCCTGTCCGTAGGTGCCGAGCCAAACCTCATTCGGCGCGACATCCGTCATGGCGTAGATCCATTCGCGCTGCAGATTCGAACTTGTCCCTGTTTCGATCACGGGACGCGGCGCGGCATTCGGCGCGGCGCTGACGAAGGCGCCGAGCTTCGTCGTGCCGATCCAGATCCGGCCGGCCGAGTCCTGCATCAGGTTGGCGATCTCGATCGGAACGGCGGCGGCGTCGCCGATCGCCACCGGATCGAATCGATCGCAGGGCGCGACACACTTGGCGAGACCTTTGCGCGTGCCGACCCAGAGCGTCCCGTCCCGATCGCGGAGCAGTGCCATGATCCGGTCGTCGGGCAAGCTGCCGGAATCCTCACGGCGATGGGTCGAGGAGTAGATCTGACCGGTCGCAGGATCGAGGTGATCGAGCCCCCCCGCTGTGGCGACCCACAATCCGCCCGAGCCATCGTCAGCCAGCGCCGCAACGTGGACGTCGCTCAGCGCGTTCGGCCCGGCCGCATAGACCTTGAACTGATCCCGCTCTGCGTCGTAGAGCGCCAGCCCCCCGGCGCTGGTGCCCACCCATAAGCGACCGCGCGTGTCGCTATGCAAGCTCGTGATCCAATTGTCGGGCAGCGCACCCGATTGTCCGGCGGTGGCCTTGTAGGTGCGAAAACCGTAGCCATCCCAGCGGCCCAAGCCCCCTTGCGTGCCGACCCACAGAAACCCGTCGCCATCTTCCGCAAATGCGGTCACGACGGGGTTGGGCAGTCCGTCATCCTGGCTGAAGTGGCGAAACACCGGCGAGGCGAAACTTGCCCAGCCGTCCGCCGGCTCGGCCCGAACCGGGGCGCAAATCGACAGCACGACGAGCAAGCCGGCGATCTGGGCCGCCCGGCCGTTGCGCTCCATGCATCTGAATGTTCCCTCGAACATAGCGCTATTCTAGTGCGTTGCACCCAGCCAATCGCGTGCACAGGTCTACTTCTGGGCCGCGATCGCGCACAATAGGCGCCGATGCCGCTATCGAGCGAACAACGCCCCGATCCGGACGCCCTGCTGGCCAAGGTCAAGCTTCAAGAAGCCGCGGCGCGTCGCGGCAAACTGCGCATCTATTTTGGCTCTTCGGCGGGCGTCGGCAAGACCTATGCCATGCTGGTGGCCGCGCGCAAACTCAAGCTCGAAGGACGCGACCTCGCCATCGGCGTCGTCGAGACCCACGGCCGGTCCGAGACCGCGGCGCTGCTCGCCGGCATGGAAATCTTGCCTCCCAAGATGATGGCCCACCGCGGCAAGGAGTTGGGCGAATTCGATCTCGACGCGGCGCTGCTGCGGCGCCCATCGCTGATCCTCGTCGATGAACTCGCGCACTCCAACGTGCAAGGTGCTCGCCACCCGAAGCGTTGGCAGGACATCGAGGAGCTGTTGGCGGCGGGTATCGATGTCTTCACCACCCTCAATGTACAGCACCTCGAGAGTCTCAACGATGTGGTGGGCGGGATCACCAATGTTCGCGTCTGGGAAACCGTACCCGACACCGTGTTCGACGACGCCGACGAAGTGGTGCTGGTCGACATACCGGCGGAGGATCTGCTCGAGCGCTTGCGGGGCGGCAAGGTCTATCTGCCCCAGCAAGCCGAGCGTGCGGCCAACAATTTCTTCCGCAAGGGCAACCTCATGGCCCTGCGCGAACTCGCGCTGCGGCGTACCGCCGAGCGCGTCGAAGGCGACGTGCAGGCGTATCGTGTCGACAAGTCGATCGGCTCCGTATGGAAAACCGGCAACGCCCTTTTGACCTGCGTCGGCCCCGACGCCGGCGCGGAACGGGTGGTGCGCGCGGCCGCGCGCCTGGCCAGCCAATTGAATGCCGAATGGCACGCCATCTATGTGGAGACACCGGGCCTGCAGCGCCTTCCGGCGGCGCGGCGCGAGAAGATCTTGGGTACCTTGAACCTCGCCAAGGAATTGGGCGCGACCACCGCCGTACTCGCCGACGCCAACGTCGCCGAGGCGGCGATCGCCTATGCGCGCGGCCATAATCTCTCCAAGCTCGTGATAGGGCGCGACCCCGCCCGGCGCCTGTGGCCGTGGCAACGTTCCAGCGGCCAGAAACTCGCGCTGCTGGCACCCGATATCGACCTGGTCGAGATCGGCCGGACCGAAGGCGCGATGCAAAACGGCGCGGCGAGGAATTTCGCACCGCTGCAGGAGCTCACCGGTTCGGAACGCGCCGAGCGCCGGCCGTTCAAGCAGCTTCGATATCTATGGACGGCTCTCGTGTGCGTCGCGGTGACCCTGGTCTCGATTCCCTTGGGCGAACACTTCGACCGCTCGAACATCGTCGCGATCTATATACTCACCGTGGTGTTGATCGCGGTCCGTTTCGGCCGCGGTGCCGCGGCCCTCGCGGCGGTGCTGAGCGTGTGTTCGTTCGATTTTTTCTTCGTACCGCCGCGATTCTCCTTCGCGGTGAGCGATGTGCAATACCTGCTGACGTTCGGCATCATGCTCACCGTCGGCTTGATCACGGGACAATTGACGGCGGGGCTGCGCTTTCAGGCTCGCGTGGCCTCGTATCGCGAGGAGCGCGCCGGTTCGCTGTACGAAATTGCGCGCGACCTGTCGGGCGCGGTGCAGATCGATGAGGTGGTGCGCATCAGCGATGAGTCCATCGCGCGAACGTTTCGCGCGAGCGCCGCGCTACTCTTGCCGGATGCGGCCGGACAACTGACCGTCACCTCCTCGCGCGACGGGCCGCGGCGCGCGGCCGGTCGCGACCCCGATCTCGCCATCGAGATCGGTATCGCCCAATGGGCGTTCGACAAGGGACAACCGGCCGGCTTCGGCACGGATACGCTGCCCGGCAGCGAGGTGCTGTATGTGCCGCTACGCGCGCCGACTCGCGCCCGCGGCGTGCTCGCCGTCAAGGCGCACAATCGCCGCCTGCTGCGTATCCCGGAACAGCGGCAATTGCTCGACACCTTCGCCGCTTTGATCGCCATCGCACTGGAGCGCGTACACTACGTGGAAGTCGCCCAGGACGCGGTCGTGCAAATGGAGTCGGAACGGCTGCGCAACTCCCTGCTGGCCGCGCTATCGCACGACTTGCGCACGCCCTTGACCGTGCTCGTCGGCTTGGCCGAGTCGTTGACGCTCACCAAGCCCGCGCTGTCGCCCGTGCAACTCGAGACCGCGGCAGCGATGCAGGATGAGGCGCGCCGCATGAGCACGCTGGTCAGCAACTTGCTCGACATGGCGCGCATCGAGAGCGGCGAGGTCAAATTGAACCTCCAATGGCAGCCGTTGGAAGAGGTCGTGGGGTCGGCCCTGAATGCGACTCATGCCATGCTGAAGCAGCACCGGGTGGACGTGCACATCCCGCGGGACTTGCCGCTGGTGCGATTCGACGCCCTCTTGATCGAGCGAGTGCTGGTGAATTTGCTGGAGAATGCATCCAAGTACACACCGCCCGGCAGCACGGTCACCCTGTCCGCCGAAGTCTTGGCGGATCGCCTCAGCGTCTCGGTGTCGGACGACGGGCCGGGCTTGACCACTGGGCTCGAAGAGGCGGTCTTTCAGAAATTCACGCGCGGCGAACGTGAATCGGCAACTCCCGGAGTGGGGCTCGGCTTGTCGATCTGCCGCGCGATCGTCGAATCGCACCAGGGCAAGATCGTCGCTGCGAACGGACCGCGCGGTGGCGCCCGCTTCACGTTCACGCTGCCGCTCGGTAATCCGCCGGCGGCCGCGTGGGAACCCGAGGTTGCCAATGGCTGAACCCTTGCCGGTGGTCATACTCATCGAAGACGAACGCCAAATTCGGCGGTTCGTACGCACCGCGCTGGAAGGCGAAGGGTGGAGCGTGCATGAGACCGATACCCTGCGCCAGGGTCTCATCGACGCCGGCACACGCAAGCCGGAGTTGATCATCCTCGATTTAGGCTTGCCCGACGGCGATGGCATGGAATTCCTGCGCGACCTGCGCGGCTGGTCGAATGTGCCGGTGATCGTCCTATCGGCCCGCGTCGGCGAGCAGGACAAGATAGATGCCTTGGACGCGGGTGCCGATGACTATTTGACCAAGCCGTTCGGGGTTGGCGAGTTGCTCGCAAGAGTGCGAGCCGCGTCGCGCCGGCGCCGCGGGGTGGGCGAGACCGTGGGCTCGGTGTTCGAGTTTGGCGATGTCAAAGTGGACTTGAGCATGCGCACGGTTCACAAGGGCGATGCGTCGGTCCACCTCACCCCGATCGAATACCGCTTGCTGGGCCTGTTGATCGCGAACGCCGGCAAGGTCCTGACCCACCGCCAAATCCTGCGCGATGTGTGGGGCCCCTCGCATACCGAGGACGGCCACTACGTGCGCGTTTACATGGGTCATTTGCGCCAGAAGCTCGAGAACGATCCAGCTCAGCCGAAGCACATTCTGACCGAGACCGCGGTGGGGTATCGGCTGGTGCAAGTCGCGCGCGAATAATGCGCGAGAGTAAGAGCTGTCCAATTATCCGGCCTTAAGGGGTAGATACAGCCCGGAGGCAACGAGGGCAGCAGTTGCCTCCGGGCTGTATCTACCCCTCAAGGCCGGGCACTTGGACCGCTTTGCTGCTCGACGCGTTGAGTGTGGCGTCGTAGGCGGCGACGGGCCGCTTGGAGATCCTCGGGCGTATCGATGTCGAATGCCGCGGATCGGAGATCGACGAGTACGCGCTGCTCGGCGGGCAAGCGGTTGACCAGGTCGCGCAGTCCCTTGTCGCCCGTGATGTCCAGCGCCCGCGCATACAGCCAGCGTGGCAATATGAGGGGTACTCCACCCTGCGGCTCGGCCTCGCGAAGCGCGACCTCGAGAGGCGCGACCTCGAGAGGCGCGACCTCGCGAGACGCGCCGCCGTTGATCGCGACGTCAGGAGGAGCGCGGCGCTGTGGGCTTGCGCCGTCTGGAGCAATGCGCCTCGCGATGACTCGCCGCGGGGCTTTTCGCCACCTCGAGACCAGCTTTTCCAGATCACGGCGTTCCAGGACGGCTAAATCGACCGGCAGCAAGAGTACGGCCGAGGAGTAACGAGCCCGCGCAATGCTACGCCGCACGGAACTCGACAATCCGCCGGCGCGCCCTGCATTGACCGCGAAACGCACCTTGAAGCCGCGCGCCTCCGTTCGGTAGCGGACATACTGGGGCGGTACGATGACGATGACCTGCGAGCCGGTGATGCGGCTCGCCGCGGCGACGGTTCTGCGCAGCAGGCTGATCCCGTGGACTCGCGCGAGCGCCTTGGGCTGGCCCAGGCGGCGGGAGAACCCGGCCGCAAGAATCGCAATCTGCAGTCTCGTTGCGACGCTCGCGATGGGTTTGCCGACGCTGTTCATTGCTATGATGGTCGCATGCCGCGTCCTCCGGAACTGAGCTTTCATCGCAGGCCTTTTTTCATGCCGGTATGGCTCTCCGCCGTGGCGGCGGCCATGGTTTTCAGCTTCGCGGTATTTCTGGTTTTGGCCGCGTGGATGTGGGGAACCGCCGATGCGACCACGGTCATCGTCATCCGGCACGCGGAGAAGGAACTCGGCGCGGTTGCCGACCCGCCGCTCACGCCGGCCGGACAGGCGCGCGCCGAATCGCTCGTGAGAATGTTCGGCGATGGCAAGACCGTGGGGCACATCGATGCGATCTATGTGTCGCCGGCATTGCGCAATCGGCTCACCGCCGCGCCCCTCGCGGCGCGGCTGGGTTTGGATGCCATCGTTGCGCCGGCCGACGACCCCGCGGGCTTGGCGCGGCGGGTACTGCGCGAGCATGGCGGCGGCAGAGTGTTGATCGTGGGGCACAGCGACACCGTGCCGGCGATCGTCGAGGCGCTCGACCGGAATGCCAAGATACCGCCGCTCGACGACGATGAATACGGCACTATGTATATCGTGACGGTGCCGCGCATTGGACACGCGAATTTCCTACGTGTGCATTATTAGCGCGTCGGCGCGTGGTAGCTCGCGCGTCATGGCATCCTGGCCGGCGATTCGCGGCCCTGGATTTCGCGCCACTGGATTTCGCGGCACTGGGGTTCGCGGCACTGGGGTTCGCGGCACTGGGGTTCGCGGCACTGGGGTTCGCGATTAGCGCTGCGCAGCGCTTTGATTCGCGGCACCGGGGTTCGCGGCGCGGAGCGCCACTGCCTTGCGCACGAAGTCGGCGTGTCGACCGATCCGAAAATCCGCCAACACCGCGTCGCGAACGTGGCGCGCCGCGTCGATCAAGAAGCTGGCGCGGCGCACGCCGATTCCCAATGGACCGTTGACCCCGTACATCTTGGCGACGGTTTTTCGTTCGTCCGCGAGCAGCACGAACGGCAGCTGGTACTTTTCCTTGAAGCTGGCGTGCGATTGCGGGCTTTGCGGGCTGATGCCCACCACGCGCAAGCCCGCGTTGACGATTTCCGAGTGCAAGTCACGCATCACACAGGCCTGCTGGGTGCACCCGGGAGTGAAATCCGCGGGATAGAAATACAGGACGACCGCGCCGGACGTCAGCAACTCGGTCAGAGATCGGTCTTTGCCGCCTTCATCCGGCAGCGTGAATTCCGGGGCAATGTCGCCGGTGTTGATCATCATTATCCCTCCATTGCTCGCATCCTATCCCAGGAGCCGGCCCGGGCGATGATGTGCCTAATGTTCGCCCCTAATGCTCGCCCCTAATGATGCGCCTATTGTTTGCCCTGGCATCGGCGATGATGACTTGCACCGGCTCCTGGCAGCGACCCGCGGCCGCGCGAACTTGGGTTCGAGCCCCCCGATGCGCGTTCGAGACCCCCGATGCGCGATACTTTGGCACCGGAAGGCTTTGCTGCTAATATTCCGGGCCCTTTTTCGGGGGAGTAGCTCAGTTGGGAGAGCGTCGCGTTCGCAATGCGAAGGTCGAGGGTTCGATCCCCTTCTCCTCCACCAAATATCCCGAGGCCGAAGTCTGAATTTCCGGCCTCGGGGTTTCCCGGCCGCGAGCATCCCGCCTGATGTTCGATGGGCCGCAGCGGTCGCGTCGGCCGGAGCCGCCGCGTCAGCTCCGCAGCCGCGTCGGCCGCAGGAGTTGGGACATGAGTCAGACAGGCTCATAAAGGGTTATTCGCCCCGGTAGCTCAGTGGATAGAGCGAGTGCCTCCTAAGCGCTAGGTCGCAGGTTCGATTCCTGCTCGGGGCACTCTTTGCCGACTTGCCCGCCAGACCATTTGCTTGCCACCAATCGTGAGAAATGCGGACGAGTCGCGTATCCCGCGCGTTCCAATGTGCACAACTGAGGTATATCCTGCCGCCTTGCAACACCAGGGAGACTGATTTCATGGCTGAACAACCCGATAAGCAGACTGCATTAGGCGACATCGCGGCGCGCCAACTTGCCAACGCCACGAAGACCGTTCCGCAGATGTCGAGCATCACGCCGAGATGGCTGGTGCACTTGCTGCATTGGGTTCCGGTGGAGGCGGGTATCTACCGGGTGAACCGGGTCAAGGACGCGACCAGCGTCAGTGTCGACTGTTCCGATCAAGATGAGCGCGAACTTCCGAAGACCTATGTCGACTACGAGGAGAATCCGCGCGAATACATGCTGGGCGCCGTCAACACGGTTCTCGACATTCACACGCGGGTATCGGATCTCTACAGCTCACCTTACAACCAGACCACTCAACAGCTGCGCTTGATCATCGAATCCATCAAGGAGCGCCAAGAGAGCGAGTTGATCAACAGCAAGGACTACGGCCTCCTGCACAATATCGCCAAGCGTCAGCGCTTGAAGACCCGGGTTGGGCCGCCCACACCCGATGATCTCGATGAGCTCATCACCAAGGTTTGGAAGGAACCCGGTTTCTTTCTGGCACATCCGGAGGCGATTGCGGCATTTGGGCGCGAGTGCACGGCTCGCGGCGTGCCGCCGCCGACGGTGACGCTATTCGGATCGCCATTTTTGACCTGGCGAGGATTGCCCCTTATTCCGACCGACAAATTGCACGTCACCGGCGGCAAGACCAACATCCTCTTGATTCGCACCGGTGAATCGCGCCAGGGTGTGGTGGGACTCTTCCAGCCGGGCCTGCCGGGTGAACAAGGGATGGGTCTCTCCGTGCGTTTCATGGGCATCAACCACAAGGCGATCGCCTCCTACCTGGTGTCTCTGTACTGTTCCCTCGCGATTCTGACCGAAGATGCCATCGCCGTATTAGAGGCGGTCGAGGTGGGAAAGTATCGTGAGTACAAGTGAGCACATACCCGAAGGTCTGCACATACCCGAAGGTCTGCCCAGCATAGAGGAACTGTCGCGGCTGGCGAACCAGTTCTTCAACGCCCTGCCTGGGTCTGCCACGCCGCCGTCAGCGGCGAACCCGATGCCTGGGGCTGCCCCCAACTCGGCGAGGCTACCGACGCCCGCAGCCTTCCCAACATCTGCGGCGTTCCCGGGTACCCCGGGGTTCCCAACTCCCGGGGGAATCCCAAATGCTGCGGCGTTTCCAGGTGCCGGAGGGTTCCCAACTTCCGCGGTGTTCCCAAGTGCGACGGGGTTCCCAAGTGCGACGGGATTCCCAAGTGCGACGGGATTCCCAAGTACCGCGGGATTGCCAACTGCCGCGGAAATGCCGCCGTCCGCGGGAAATTCAGCCTCTTCGGCAATACCCAATTCCGCGCCGTTCCCGCTTTCCGCGGCCACTCCAGGTCTTGGGGCAATTCCAGGCTCAGCGCCGATGTCGCAGATCCCCGCGGGAGTGGCGACTGCTATGCCCTCGGCCACCACCTCGCCGACGACCACCACCTTGCCCTCGGCCACCACTCTGCCCTCGGCGACAGGCCTGCCTTCGGGCATCCGGCCGCCCTCGACTACTGCTTTCCCCCCGACAGCCGCGCCATACGGCGCAAGTGCAGGCTCGATACCCAGCATCGACCGGTTGACCGAATCGCAGCTACAGTCCATGTTCGTGCCGCAAATGCCGAGCGTTGCCCAGGCCGGCGCGTTTTTGCAAGCCGCGGCGCGCGGCGCGGCGGGCAGCGCCGACGCGTTCTATTTCATGGACAAAATCCCGGCGCAGAGTCCGCACGGCTCGACCGCCCCCCAGCCCGCCGCATTCGACGTCAACTTGATTCGGCGCGATTTCCCGATTCTTTCCGAGCGTGTGCAGGGCCGGCCCTTGGTGTGGCTCGACAACGCGGCGACCACCCAAAAGCCGCAATCGGTCATCGATCGTTTGAAATATTTTTACGAGCACGAGAACTCCAATATCCACCGCGCCGCCCATGAATTGGCGGCTCGTGCCACCGACGCCTATGAATCCGCACGCGAGAAAGTTCGCGCATTCTTGAATGCAGGTTCCGTGAAAGAAGTCGTGTTCGTGCGTGGTGCCACCGAGGCGATCAACCTCGTGGCGCAGAGTTGGGGACGCCAGAATATCGGTAAGGACGATGAGATCATCTTGAGCTGGCTCGAACATCACGCCAATATCGTGCCGTGGCAACAACTGGCCGCCGAGAAAGGCGCGCGCATCCGAGTGATTCCCGTCGATGACCGCGGTCAAGTTTTGCTGTCGGAATACGGCAAGCTATTGGGGCCGAAAACCAAGCTCGTCTCCTTTACCCAGGTCTCCAATGCGCTCGGCACGATCACGCCGGCAAAGACGATGGTCGACATGGCGCATGGCGCGGGAGCGAAAGTGCTGGTCGACGGCGCTCAGGCCGTATCTCACATGCCGGTCGATGTGCGCGATTTGAACAGCGATTGGTACGTGTTCTCCGGCCACAAGGTTTTCGCGCCCACCGGCATCGGCGTATTGCACGGTAAAGAGGACCTGCTTAACGAGATGCCGCCCTGGCAGGGCGGCGGCAACATGATCACCGATGTGACTTTCGAGCGCAGTTTGTTCCAGTCGAGTCCGCTGCGCTTCGAGGCCGGCACCGGCAACATCGCCGACGCCGTGGGCTTGGGCGCCGCGATCGATTACGTGACCAGGCTGGGCATGACCGCCATTTGCGCCTACGAGCAGCAATTGCTCGAGTTCGCCACCAAGCGACTCAAGGAGATTCACGGCTTGCGGCTCATTGGTACGGCGGCGGAGAAAGCCGGCGTACTCTCATTCGTGCTCGACGGACACAAGACCGAGGATGTCGGCGCGGCGCTGAGCCGCGAGGGTATCGCCGTGCGGGCCGGCCATCACTGCGCGCAGCCCATACTGCGCCGATTCGGGTTGGAGAGCAGCGTGCGGCCGTCACTCGCTTTCTACAACAACACCGCGGATATCGACGCGTTGATCGGCGCGCTGCAACGGTTGACCGGCGCAGCCGGCTCGCGAATAGCCGTTCCTCGCGACTTGGACTATTTTCGTTGAGTTTACGCCGTACCAGCGTCTTTTCGGCGCCGGCATTGCGGCTACATGTCGGGCATCGGTCCAATCCTCGACCGGGTGGAACGATGCGCTGCCGGCGGCTCACTCCCTCGGCAACAGTCTGAGCGCGAGAAAGCCTGCAATCATGGCGCCGACGAACACGACCGCTTGAACGCTGCCCGCGGTCAGCAGCAAAAGACCGGGGCCGGGGCAAATTCCCGACAGGCCCCAACCGAGACCGAACAGAGCGCTGCCGACGATCAATCGCCGGTCGACATGGAAGCGTTCGGGAAGTGAGGTGACCGTGCCGAGCAGGTCGACGCGGCGCCGGCGCACGTACCAGAAAGCCGGCGCTGCGACGATGATCGCGCCACCCATGGTGAATGCCAATGCCGGATTCCATCGTCCCGCCACGTCGAGAAAGGCGAGCACCCGCTGCGGGTCACACATCCGGGACAGCATGAGTCCGGCGCCGAACAGGATCCCCGCGAACAGCGCCGTCAGGAATGCCACGGCAATGCTCCGTGCCGGACGAGAAAGACTGTCACGGCGGCGACCGCCATGAAGCTCAACGTCGCCGACAAGGATCGCGGCGATAGGTTGGCGAGACCACATACCCCATGTCCGCTGGTGCACCCGGAGCCCAAACGCGTACCGAAACCCACCAGCAAGCCCGATACGGCGAGGACGGGCAACCCATCGGCGAACACGATGGTCCCCAATCCAAACACCGCGGCGGGTATCACGAGTCCGACCAGAAAGGCGATTCGCCAGGCTTGCTCGCCAAAAATTCCCCTGACGCTATTCTCCGCGATGCCGCTGATACCCGCGATTTTACCGTTCAATAACAAGAGTACCGCCGCGCCGGCGCCGATCAGCATTCCGCCGCCCAGTGACTTCCACAGATCCGCAGTCATTTCACGAGCCCGACCTTTATTTGAGTCCGTGCGAGAATGATAGCGCCAACGAAATGCGCAGGCTTCAATTCCTAGGAGTAAGTTCTATGGCTCAATTCGATCGACGCGACTGGCTGCGCATGATCGGCCTGGCGGCGGCCAATGCGGTCGCGGTGCCTCCGCTGTTCGCTGCTGATCGAGGTGGCCGGTTGGCCGCATAGGTATTCCGATACCCTTGAACCGCAACATGCAAAACGATCTGCCCGCGATGGGCGTGGCGCCTAGTGGGGGGCGCCTAGTGGGTCCCGCCGCTGACTTCGAGGCTCGCCGAGGGCAAGCGGTTCATCGCGGTATTGCCACGCTCTTGCACGGCCGAACTCATGAGCACGGCCATGAGCATCGCCGCGAACCAAAGATATTCGCGGAGCAGGCGAGGGCGCTGTTGTGGAGCCATGGAAGTCCTAGGCTAAGGGGCGGCGCCCTCTCTAGGAACTGGCAAGATCGCATATCGATATACGAATCTCGGATGCAGTCGCAGCCTCCACGCATACAACCGGCTCGCTTTCCTAGACGCGCACAGTCGACGCAGTTGCCCGCTCAGCTATTAGGTTCGGCCCTCCTCGCGAGGCGGTCAATACACAAAACTGCCGATTTAATCTCAAAAATAGACGTATTCGGTCAAATCGGGATCATGCGCGGCGCGTGGCCGCCGTGGTGGCGTGAGTAGCATGCATAATGTCGTTCATGATCACCCATCCATCGCGCGATGAGCGCCAGGCCGAAGTCGTTGCCGCGCTTCGCGACGCGCTGCCGCCGGAGTGCATTCTCTTTCGCCGCGAAGATACGGCGCCCTACGAATGCGACGGGCTGACGGCGTACCGCACCTCGCCGCTGGCGGTGGCGATGCCGGCGACCGAGGCCCAAGTGGCGGCGACGCTCTCGGTCTGTCACCGGATGGAAGTCCCGGTCATCGCCCGCGGCGCAGGCACCGGCTTGTCCGGCGGCGCCTTACCGCATGCCCTCGGCGTCATTCTGTCGCTCGCCAAGTTCAACCGCATCGTCAAGATCGACGCCGAGGCGTGTACGGCGGTGGTGCAATCCGGCGTGCGTAATTTGGCCATCAGCGATGCGGCCGCGGCGTACGGTTTGTATTACGCACCGGACCCCAGCAGCCAAATTGCCTGCACGATCGGCGGCAATGTCGCCGAGAATTCCGGCGGCGTGCATTGTTTGAAATACGGCCTGACCCTGCACAATGTGCTGCGCGTGCGCGGTTTCATGGCGGACGGCACGGCGGTCGAGTTCGGCTCCGAAGCGCTCGATGCGCCGGGCCTCGACCTCATGCCGCTCGTCGTCGGCAGCGAAGGCATGCTGGCGGTCACCACGGAAGTGACGGTGAAGCTGATTCCAAAGCCGTTGCTCGCGCGTTGCATCATGGCGAGCTTCGATGACGTCGAATCCGCCGGGGCCGCGGTCGCGAGTGTCATCGCACGGGGCATCGTTCCGGCCGGACTCGAACTCATGGACAAGGCCATGACGGCGTGCGTCGAAGGCTTCGTCCACGCCGATTACGATCTAAAGGCCGCCGCCATCCTCCTCTGCGAGAGCGACGGCACCCCGGAGGAAGTGCACGAGGAAATCATGCGCATGGAGGAAGTGCTCACGGCCGCGGGGGCAACGCGCCTCGAGGTGAGCCGCGACGAGACGCAGCGGCTCAGGTTCTGGAGCGGCCGCAAGAACGCCTTCCCCGCATCGGGCGGCATCAGTCCGGACTACATGTGTATGGATTCCACCATTCCGCGCAAGCGTCTGGCGGAGATGCTGCGGGCGATTCAACAGATGGAAATCAAGTACGGCCTGCGTTGCGTCAATGTCTTTCATGCCGGCGACGGCAATCTGCATCCGCTCATTTTGTTCGACGCCGATGAGCCGGACGAAATGCATCGTTGCGAATTGTTCGGCGCGGACATTCTGGAAACCAGCGTGCGCTTGGGTGGTACCGTGACGGGTGAGCATGGAGTGGGGGTCGAGAAACTGAACTCGATGTGCGTACAGTTCTCACCCGCCGAGCGAGCCCAATTCCTGGCCGTGAAGCACGCGTTCGATCCGCGTGAACTCTTGAATCCGGGTAAGGTGATCCCGAGTCTTCAGCGCTGCGCGGAATACGGCAAGATGCACGTCCACGGCGGCATGCTGCCGTTTCCGGAGTTGCCGAGATTTTGATGGATCCGGTACTCGCCCGCATCGTCGATCGCGTCCAAGACGCGCGGTTGCGCCGGGCACCGCTCGAGATTCGCGGCGGCGGCACCAAGGCTTTCTACGGCGAAGCCCCCGCGGGAGAACCTATGGACCTGACCGGCCTTACCGGGATCAGCAGCTACGAGCCCACCGAACTCGTCGTGACGGCACGCGCCGGTACGCCGCTCGCCGACCTCGAATCCGAACTCGAAAGCCAAGGCCAGTGCTTGCCGTTCGAACCGCCGCGTTTCGCGGCGGGCGGCACGGTCGGCGGCATGGTGGCGGCGGGACTGTCCGGACCGGCGCGGGCCACCGTGGGATCGGTTCGCGATCATTTATTGGGGCTGACGATGCTCAATGGACGTGCCGAGGTCCTGACCTTCGGCGGCCAAGTCACCAAGAATGTGGCGGGCTATGACGTGTCGCGGCTGATGGCCGGCTCCTGGGGAATACTCGGCGTCCTCTGCGAGGTGTCGCTCAAGGTGCTGCCGATTCCCCCCGCACGAGCGACTCTGCAATTCGACTGGGACGAGAGTCGGGCACTCGCGCAATTGAAGCGCTGGGCTTCGCAGCCGCTGCCCATCACCGGCAACTCCTGGCATGACGGGCGGCTTTGCGTGCGTCTCGCCGGCGCGCGCGCCGCCGTGAGCGCGGCCTGCGGCAAGCTCGGCGGTGCAGTGCAGAGCCCCGAGGCCGCGGTCCACTGGTGGTCGAGCCTGCGAGATCATACGCACGAATTCTTTTCACTCGAGGATGAGGCGTTGGCGCGCGGCGAATGTCTCTGGCGGCTCTCGGTGCCGACTACGACCGCGCCCATCACACTACCGGGTCGGCAGCTGATCGAGTGGAACGGTGCGCAGCGCTGGTGGCGAGGCAGCGCTCCGGCTGCCGAGGTGCGTGCGGCCGCCGCCGCTGCCGGCGGACATGCCACGCTGGTGCGCGGCGCCGACAAGTCGAGCGGCGCGTTCACTCCCGCCAACGACGTCTTGATGCGGATCCACCGCGGCTTGAAACAGGCTTTCGACCCGGCGGGAATCTTCAACCCCGGGCGTCTTTACGCTCGGCTGTGACGGTTAGCTGATGCATACTCACCTCAGTCCGGAATTCACGGGGACCGCCGATGGCGCGGCGGCGCAGGACATCTTGCGCAAGTGCGTGCACTGCGGATTCTGCAACGCCACCTGTCCGACCTATCAACTGTTGGGTGATGAACTCGATGGCCCGCGCGGACGCATTTACCTCATCAAGCAGGTGCTCGAAGGCGCCGAGGTCACGCGCAGCACGCAACAGCATCTCGATCGATGCCTCACCTGCCTCAACTGCCAAACCACCTGTCCAAGCGGCGTCGAATACGGCCATCTGGTCGAGATCGGCCGCAAGATCGTCGATGCCCGCGTCGAGCGTCCGCCCGCCGAAAGACTCGTGCGCTGGATTCTGCGCGAGGGCCTGACTTCGCCCCTGTTCGCCCCGGCGATGCGCCTCGGCAAGGCGCTGCGACCGCTGCTGCCGGCGATCCTCAGAAACAAAGTGCCGGCCCCCGCCGCCGAATCTGCGATACCAAGCCCTTCAGTGGGACCCGCGCCGCAAGCCGCGCCGCAATCGTCAAAACGACCGGCACCTGCGACCCGCCGTCGCAAGATGCTGCTGCTTGCCGGCTGCGTGCAACCCTCGATGATGCCCCATATCGACGCCGCGACGACGCGCGTGCTCGAGCGCGCGGGCATCGACATCATCCATGCCGCCGGCACGGGTTGTTGCGGGGCGCTGCGGACGCATTTGAGCGATCAGGACGGCGGTCTTGCCGACATGCGCCGTAATGTCGATGCGTGGACTCCGCTGGTCGCCGCCGGCGAGGTCGAGGCCATACTCACCTCCGCATCCGCCTGCAGCCTGGCGATCAAGGAGTATGCACATGCGCTCGCCGGCGATCCCAAGTACGCCGCGCCGGCGGCGCGGATCAGCGGGCTGGCCCGGGATCTGAGCGAGTTGCTGCCCGAGTTGGTGCCCCTCCTCGAGGACAGTATGCAAGTGGCAGGTGTCGGCCGGCTCGCGTTTCATCCGCCCTGTACTCTGCAGCACGGGCAGCGCCTGGCCGGTGGAGTCGAAACCCACCTTCGCGCGCTCGGATTCGATGTCAGCATCGCCCGCCGCGAAAGTCATTTCTGCTGCGGCGCAGCCGGAACCTATGCGCTGTTGCAGCCGCGGCTCGCCCTGCAACTGCGCGACCGCAAGCTCGAAAATCTCGCCGAGCTCTCGCCCGACTGCATCATCTCGGCGAACATGGGCTGCATACAACACTTGCAATCCGGCACGTCTACCCGGGTCATGCATTGGATCGAAATTCTCGACGCGGCCTTGGCTCCTCCCTGATTAATGTGGGCGACCGTACATATCAGCCGAATCGTTAGGACTAGACTCCTCGCGTGTTGCACAACTTCTTGCAAGTGCACCGGGTCGGTCTGATCGACCGGTGCAGACTGATGGTGGCGAATCGGTCGGAGCCAAAAGCGACCGCCGAGGAACTCGCGCACGGAATCCCCATGTTCCTCGATCAGCTCATCAACACGCTGCGCACGCCCGAGCTGCGCGCCGCCGATTCGGACACCGACATCGGCAAGATGGCGAGCCTTCATGGCCGCGACCTGCTGGCACAGGGATTCTCGCTGGCGCAGGTCGTGCGCGATTACGGCGACGTGTGTCAGTCCATCACCAATCTCGCGTACGAACTGCGTGAACCGATCGAAGTCGACGAATTTCGAACCTTGAATCGCTGTCTCGACGACGCCATCGCCGGCGCCGTAACCGAGTACGCGCTGCGCCAGGCAGACATCGCGGCGGAGGACGGCGTACGAGCGGCGAATTCGCGGTTGGGATTTCTGGCCCACGAGCTGCGAAATTTCGTGCATACGGCAACGCTCGCGGTCGGCGTCATCAAGTCCGGCAATGTCGGACTCACCGGCGCGACCGGCGGGGTGCTCGACCGCTGCCTCCGGGGCATGCGTGGCCTCATCGATCGGTCTCTCGCCGAGGTGCGGGTCACCGCGGATTTGCCGCCGCGCCGGCAACTCATCTCGCTTGCCGACCTGCTGGCCGACGCCGAAGTCGCCGCCTCGCTCGAATCGCGGGCGCGCGAGTGCGGCTTGACGGTGGCGGCCGTCGATCGGGATATTGCCGTGTGCGCCGACCGCGACATGCTGTCCTCGGCGCTGGGCAATTTGCTGCAAAACGCCTTCAAGTTCACCAAGCGCCAAACCGAGGTGCAGGTACGCGCCCGCGTGGCGCAGGATCGCGTCCTGGTGGAAGTGGAGGACCACTGCGGGGGCCTGGCGGCGGGGACGGCTGACACCATGTTGCTGCCCTTTACCCAGAGCGGCGGCGACCGCTCCGGCGTGGGGCTCGGGCTCGACATAACCCGGCGTTGCGTCGAGGCCAACCAGGGCACTCTCAGGGTGCGCAGCGTGCCCGGTTCCGGCTGTATTTTCACCATTGACCTGCCGCGCCACTCCCTGTCCGCGCTATGTTCGGTACCGAACATATGAGCCGGCCGATAGGTTACACTCCGATGTGTGTTGCACGAATTCTTGGAAGATCATCGCGCCGTCGTGATCAACCGTTGCAAGGCAATGGTCGGGGACCGGTTGGCCCCGAGAGAGGCGCATGAATCGCTGATTTACGGCGTGCCCCGTTTCCTCGACCAGCTGATCAATACACTGCGCATGGAGCAATCCTGCGCCAGCGCACCAAGTCCACCCCTGTCCAGCCGCGCGAGGTCCGCCTCGGCCTCCGAGATCGGCGGCATGGCCATGCTGCATGGGCGCGATTTGCTACAGCACGGGTTCACCTTGGAACAGGTGGTTCACGATTATGGTGACGTCGGTGAAGCCATCACCCATCTCGCCCACGAGATGGACGCACCGATCGAGGTCTATGAATATCGAACGTTGAATCGATGTCTCGACACCGCAATTGCGGGGGCGGTCACCGAATATGCCCAGCGCGCGGCCAGCTTAGGCATCGCGGACTGCATGCTGGAATCGCGGACCCGAATGGGATTGCTGGCGGTCGAGTTACGAAATCTCATTCACACCGCGACGCTCGCCGTCGGCGTCATCAGATCCGGCAATGTCGGGCTGTCAGGCGTGACCGGCGCCGTGCTCGACCGTTGTCTGCTGGAAATGAGCGCCCTGATCGCTCGCTCGCTCGACCCGCCCGACGGCGGCACGGCCTAGCAACCCCGACAAAAATCGCGCATGCTCCGCAGAGTGGTCTTGCGACGCTGGGGAGCGCGGATCGGCGGGCTGAGCCTGACGTCCGAGCGGGAGGGGGCATGTTCAAGCGCGTGTTGCTGTGCTACGACGGTTCCGCGGTGGGTCGACGCGCCTTGAGGCGCGGCGCGGAGCTCGCCATCATGGTCGGGGCCAAGGTTTTTGTGCTGTCGATCGTTCCCGAGGGCGCCGTGGACGCCGCGGTGGTCGCCGGTGCCGCGGGCCACGCGTGTTTGGTCGATGACGCCCACGGCTATCGCAAACTGCTCGATGAGTCCATCGACTGGCTGAAAGCGCGCGGCGTCAGCGCCGAGGGCTACCTCGCGAAGGGCAACACCATCGAACGCATCGCCGCCTTCACCCAGCGGTTGTCCATCGATCTCATCGTACTCGGCCACTACCCGCAGCCCACCGGAGGGTTTTGGTGGGGCGGGTCCAACCGCGTGTCCCTGGCGGAGCGCACGAAGTGCTGCGTATTCATCGCCGTGAACGCGACGGACGAATCGCCGCTCAACCCGGCCTAAAGGTCACGTCTCCCGTCACTGCGCGCTCAATGCCGACCCCACGGCGCGCACCAGCTTGGCGATGATTTCTTCCAACTCACCGTCGCTCGCATTGTAGGGCGGAGCGATGACCAGCGTATCCCCGGTCGCGCCGTCCACATTGCCCGCGCACGGATACACGATCAGGCCATCGGCAAATGCGCGTGCACCGATATCGAAGCTTAGCCCGCGCTCGGCGCGAAACGGCATCTTGCTGACACGATCGCGCACCAATTCGATCCCGATGAAAAATCCCCGGCCGCGCACATCGCCCACCGCGTCGAACTTCTGCAACGCGAGTCGCAGCTCCCGTTGAAATGCCGCCCCCGCGGCGCTGACTCGCTCCAACAGGCGGTCGCGCTCGATGATGGTTTGTACCGCGAGACCGGCCGCACAGGCGGCCGTATGACCCGTAAACGTATGTCCGGTCATGAAGGCGCCGTGTTCGGCATGTATCGGCGCCGCGACCCGCGATGTCAC
>Ga0116229_10003047_pt1 | contig 27504 bp, 17 predicted proteins | sample S1TSphgellanicum_3_FD_87313 | JGI IMG/M metagenome (GOLD analysis project Ga0116229, IMG submission 87313) | Host-associated microbial communities from peat moss isolated from Minnesota, USA - S1T2_Fc - Sphagnum magellanicum MG | ecosystem: Host-associated > Plants > Peat moss > Unclassified...
GATTAATCCAATGAATTTTTTATTTTGAAAACACAAAAAAATTAAATAATGACACGTGTCCACAAGCTAGTTGTCTAATTTTTAAACATGTGTCATATTTTGATTAGTTGTATGTAGTTGCAAGGAAAGTTGCACATAAGGTGCAACTACATTGAATTGGTATGTATGTATGAACATGTATACTAACACTGTATATACATGTTGCATACATACTATCGCATGCAACTTCATGTCCCATGCAACTTGTCTTATGCAACTACAGAAATTTGCAGTTACATGTGTCGCATGCAACTGAATTTTAGTTACATGCGATAGTTGCAAAACCCAAAATTTCTAGTAGTGATTGTCACCCATGTTTTCAACAAATTGGTTTTCAATGGAATTTAATTGAACTAGAAATTTCACAATGTTTGATGTTGTGAATAATGTATCTTCCTAACTTTCACCAGTTGGTATGAACATGCTAACAAAATTATAGCTATAACACTTCTACATTCAAGGGTCTAATTGTTTGCCCAATGGATCAATGGACATGATATCTTCAACAAGAACACAATGCTAGGAAACACAAATAGGATGGGCTAAAGACTAAAACACCTACTATTAACAAACATGTATCTTGCATTTACCAATAACTACTAAGGTCATACACTTGATGTTGTGATGCATCATACATATAGTAAATACAAAAGCATTATTGTTAAAACACTTGGGACTAATATGTTCCTAATGTGTTGTGAATAAAATAATTAAATGATTTTCCATCTTGAACTTCCACTGGTCTACCACATGTTTAGCAAATTCCTTGATATTCCTTAATTTTTTGCTTTTCAGGGAATAAACAATCACTGTTATGCTTAATCATTTGAAATTGTCATTTTTATTCTTTTCCTACCTCTTTTAGATCTAAGGACAGTAGTTGTGGGGCACAAATGTCTACACAAATGATTCTAACATAGTATTAAGTAAAAAATCAACATAAATGATAATCTTTCACACCTTGCTTACTTTCATGTGTCCAAATGTTTACTTACGTGCATGTTTGTGTGAATTACTATTGTTGTTGGTAAAGGGGATATTTTTGAGAGGTTTTCAATTAGGGTTTTAACTCCTGGACAATGTGTATAGATTTAACACCCATTTAACTTTTGGTCTAATGTAATACAATTCTGATGCACATAGGTTACTACACTCCCACAACCACTCTTCCACTACGTCCTACTTTTGAGCTTCATGCCATAATTTGGATCGTTCCACCTCAAGAAAGTGTGCTTCTAGCCCTTCCAACATTTTATGTTTGATACAATGTGACCAAACTTGTTAAATGTTTACAGGTTTTCCAATCTTTATGTTATGAAGTGTGGGTTGTTTTGTTGTGTTCTACAATTTATTGTTATTTGCAAATTACAGCATTGTGACATCAAAAGTCTTTATTCCTAGTTTACTAAAATGCAGATGGGCTCATTTTACAATGTATCTGCATGTACACATCAATGTTGAAAAGCAATTTTAAATCTCATTCCTAGGGAGGGGGAAGTGGGTGTAATTATAAAATAGAATGCTACCAAATCATCAAGGTCAATGTAAGGCCCATTTTTCACACATGTAAACTTTTCAACATGGTAGTGAGAAGTTGGGTATAGTATGTAACATGGGCATGGAGTTTAGCTGTGGAGGTGTAATTATGATTCTTGTGAGAGTGTTATTTGCTAAAGGCCAAGTTTTGAATGGTGTACATAGTAATTAATATCCACACTAAAGTTGATTATGCATGGGGATACATTATGTTTCTTATGTTGATATTTTGACATGTCAATGAATGGATGCCAAGCAAGAGGTGGGAGCATAGAATTGAAACCATGTTTAACACACACACATACACACATATTGTTGCCATTACCTTTTAGTTTTACTGCCTCAGAATGGACTCTTAACACCAAAGTTACATGTTCAATGAGTAACCCCATTTTGCATCTTTCATGTTCACCTTTGTAAAGACAGCTTCACAACATGGGCACTCTGGTTAGTGGTGTTAAGCTTCTTCTTACTCCTAGGAAATGAATGACATTTAGGATTGACTTATAAACCTTCCACCAGAAACATTCATATTTCACAAGTAGGGCACAACATGTTATGATTTTGAATATTGGAACAAAGGGTTTTGATTAACATGAAGGGATATTGATCTACAAAATACATACCTCCAACAACAACTCGCATGTGAAATGACAATTCAATATAATATTTGCAATGAACCTTGGTGCGCTCTCTCTCTCTCTCTCTCTCTCTCTCTCTACCCTTTCCACTAATAAGATTTCTTCCACTCTAGTATGGTTGTAAGTTCTTTAATCTAGCTTGTCAAGTTGTGATTTTCAGTATTGTGTCCATGTCAATTGGTTTAAATTCTGAAAGCTCAAATTTTCTTGAATTGTGTCTTCACTTGTACATGTTGAAATATAGTATGAGCATTGTTGCTGATTGAAGTTAGAAAAAATCCCAATATACCTATGCGAAGTTAAAAAAGGGTGATGTTTGTTATGCTGAAATGCATAAGGATTGGTAGGTGTAGTCAATTTTTTGAATTCTGATGCACATCCACAAAGACCAAAAAATGGCTCACTAACTATAATGTAAGTTTAAGAACTCTTTTATCATTCAAATGACTTTTCATTTCAGAAGAAATATGGCCAAATGTTCCTACATAATACAAACATCACATCAAGTATGAATTGGCATACTTGGGTAATGGAGCAACATGCAATGGCACAATGAGTTTGACCACTGCCACATTCATGTGCCTTTGACCTACTCGTACCTTAAAAAAATCAAAGGAGAAAGTCAACTCTTCAAATAGAGTCCAATGTAAGGGATCTGGTGCTTGTAATGGGGAAAAGGCGAATCCAAACAACCATCCTTAGAATGCAAAGAAAAGCTATCGAAGACATTGTTCCAAACCTCCTATTGGAGATTCATATGAACAATATAGGTGGTTAAGGTGCAAACAACCTTTGCCATTATCCTCCATGTGCATCAAAGGTGTTCTTCCATCACTAGATAATGTTGAGGTTAGCTTGCTTTCTTTTCATGTTACCTTACTAATGTGTGTGTTAATTAACTTTCTTACCTACTGAAATTGAATTACACATCAATTTCTGAAGCAAATTAGGAATCTTAGAACTCAAAATCACACTTTCTGACCAAAAGCTAATATTCATGCATATGTTGCAAAAAGGATGTTTTTGTGTGCAAGTGCTACACAATGGGTTATCACGGGAAGAGGTTTAGTGGTCACCAACAAGTGTGTGGGTGCAAGGCACAAAATACCTACTTGCTAAAGCGCAGTCCATGATTTGCCCACATAGAGGACTTGAATGACTAAGAATGCAACTCAAATACTATTATGTCATGTCCTTTTAACCTTCCCATTCCTAGTTAAGAATCAAAATTCTTACAAAAACATATATGATCAACATGCATGAGTCATATAGTTCACATGTTTGTAATTGTCGTAATTGTGTTCACAATGCTTCATATTGTCATCATTCAATTCATTTCAAGCACCAAATCAGTGTAAACCACTGCAAATGTTCAGTTTCCTCATGTTTTGGGGGCTTGATATGACAATGATCCAATGCTAGTGTATGAAAGTTTGAAAACAATCCAAAAGTGGAGGGTAAATATGTCTTAAACCCAATCATAAGATCAATTCAATGCAATCCACTTACTAGCTCTCATGATTTATAGATGTTGTGGAGTTAGTTTCTATCACCATGTGATGGTACTAACATCCTTGCCTTCAACAACAGCACATTGTAAAGCCCTCTCTTCTCTATTATTTTGTAAACTCCTCTGTGATTATCCTTAAGCCAAATTACCTTACTACCATAACAAACATCTTTTTTTTTTTTGGGACAAAGGTTTAAAGTCCTTGAAAATTTCAATGTTGCTCTGCAAATGCTTCAAGCATGTATATATTTGATTTTGCACACTTGTTCGTGGTCACATTTCATAGGTTGGATTACATTTCACAAGCCCTTAGTCATCAAATTATTGTCATCTAAAACATGGAAATCTACAAATACACTTCACACTATTACAAATGGAGTTAGTTGGCCTTTGTTGAACAATAGAAAATCTGATCTGTGTTGTGAGGAACTTCATTTCCTGTTGTTTGCAAAACTGCACATCAGTTCCTTTGCACATTTCTCAAACATGCATGCAAAACATGACCAAAATTGGCATATTTGGAAAGTGTTTATGGTAGGAGAGAACCTCTCTAACAGACTAAAATATGTTACAATAACACCCTCACAATACATGCTTCAATTGGTCGAATGTTTTCCACATTGCCAGTCCATGTTAACTCCAAAGAGATTCTGTCCACATGAAAATGACTTGAAAGTTAAGAACAAGGAACACCGACCTGCACATTGTGCATGTCATAAATTTTGTCCTTCCAAACACCAACCATCTATATTTTCTCTTGGTGATTCGAAGTGGTTTGAATAATAAGTTCGACCTATGCGACATCAATGTTTGCCACATGGAGTTTCTCTTAGCCATATTGACACGCTCCTAAGTCCTTGGATAGTCCCTAGTTGGGACTAACTTGTTCAAGTTACAGAATTGGGAAAGACTCGGGGCACGTTCCCAGCTTCCAGCACTAAAGGGGGTGAAAGGGCTTGCTGAAAGTTCCAAGATTAGACTAGGAAGAAGGACAAGCTACTTAGTTATTCGGTCCTACATCCAAATCCAACCAACAAGTTGGTTAGAACTCATTTTGCACACTTTTGGTGTTGGGACTAGCCACGGGCAACCTTGGACTCACTTGATTCACCATGGCCCGGACTCGGGGGAAGCCACCACCTTCCCCCATATAGTATTCTCTGCATCTCGTCGTCGCACTTACATCTGAATGGCAGTTTTTCCGGGACTCCCAAAGTGGAGTCCCGAAATTGTCTCAGTTTGACTCTCGGGACTTTGGGCGTTCATAACTTCTCGCCCCGAGCTCGGATTGGGATGAGGTCCAAAACAAAGTTGTAGCTCTCCTCGAAAGCTTTCCAATAGTGTGTCACAATTCACCTGCACGCACCGGGATCAGGTCGATTCCCGACTTTTAGTGGTTGGTAGTCAAACTGCTAGTTTGACTCCTGGCCTTTCTTTCGACCATAACTTGTGCTGTAGATGTCCAAATGGCTCATGCAAGGCCATTTTGTACATCTACACTTCAAGAACTTTCCAACGGTATAAAAACAATGTGAGGTGTTTTGACCCCTGCAATCGCGTTTTGAGTTTTTGAGAGTCCCGAAAGACTCCCAAGTCCCATTTTCGAGAGTGTGAGTGGCGACCTCACACTTCCCTCAAAGTGGGGTTGCGACGCATATTATAATAAAACAACAAATAGTCTTGCATTCTTGCATACATAGTGGCGATTATTCTTCTCATGCTTGTTGTTGTGAGACTATGTGCAAAACCTATATTGAGCACTTGTCCTTTTGATTCAACAAAATAATTCATGTCTTCTAAGGTCAAATCAAAATTCAGGTCCTAAGCCAAGGAATTATCTAGTTTTAATTTCTCAAAAAAAAATTTGATATGTAATATAGAATTTTTAAAATGTATATCTAGTTGTGATTTAAATATAGGAGAAAAATTCTCTTTAACTATATGAACACGATGGTCACTTGGCCTATACATTTTGGTCTGTGACATTGCTATGACTTCTTGCATAATTTCAACCTCTGATGGCTAGACATCTGCCCCTTCCAAAGCATTTGGTATCTCCTTGTCTTTGTGGGTAAGACACAAAGTGTGTCTAGGGCAAGTTTTCCATCTTCAATTCCATTCTCCAAAAATAAAAAATTTGGTTTGACCTATGAATGCAATACCCATCGAAACCAACAAGAGTCACGTTTGCCCTAAGATTTGAACTTCATTTCCATATTTAGTAAGTATCAGATGGAGCAATGCGACCTATGAAAGGAATCACTAAACTTTCAAAATGGAAAGTAATTTCCATGTAAAAATCCTACATGGACTGCATAGTTGTTGAAAGGTGAGGGAAATGATGACACCACTTGGCCCATGCCATGGGCTAGTAATGTTGAATTATGATGACAACAATTTCTTCCTCCTTTGCTCACACAAATTCTTGCAATGCACTCCATCCTTGCTCATTTTGCAAGCTTTAATTTGCTCCTGCACTCATCAACATTTCCATGGCATTGCCACCACTAAGATGAATTGCCACATGCAAGGGTGTATCTCGACTAAGAACATCAAGCTTGTCAATAACTTTAAACACATCATCTGTTCTAACATTATTGTAGTTGTATGAATCTACAAAGTTGTGAAAAAATACCATGGGGGAGATGGTCAACAAAAATTTGTGTCTTTTCGTCCCTAATAATCCAAGATGAAAATCAAACAATGCGCCTTTTGACATGTAATTAAGTCCAAATGTGTCTTTTCAAAAATTAGGGCACACAAATATACAAAACTTGAAATCATAGAGTCTAGATAAATCCAGAGAACATTACTAACACATTAATAAACTAAAATACATAAACTAAAAAAACATTGTTTGCCACACAAACCAACTTAGACACCATTAATAAGCTAATAAAATAGGAGACTAAAAAATAAAAAGTTGTTGTCTACCACAAATCAGTTAACATATAAATGCATTAGTTATTATGTGTGGAAGAAATGAAGAATGCTTCCTAATGCTAATAGCATGCTAAATAATCACAATGGCATGTGCATGTTAAAAGGCTATGGGTACACAATGCACACTACCAACAATAAGAAATAAACATTATGAAACTAAAAAGGATTGTTAATGACGAGTTATAGTAGCCTGAACACAAGAAGTCAAAAAAACATCAAAACAAAAAAAAAACAACCATAAATCTCTATGGCAAGGGGAATGAAGTTGTATTTTGATGGGTGTTTCGCATATGATTGTGTCTTTTCTTGAATGGCAATTATTGCTACATGTGTTGTCATGGACGATGATGTTGTACCATATTCGGATGAATTGTATCAACCATACAATGTCCGCTAAGGTTTGCAAGTCATTTCTAATGATAAGAATATTGAATCACTACTAAGTGTGATGAAGGAAAAGGTGAGAAACTTCTCTTTGTACATGTGTTCCATTTTCCAAAGCAATAGTTACAATGATATCCCAAAAAATATCATGGGCTATAATGCACTCGATCAATCCTACACATGCACCAAAGTAAGTGAATACCCAAATCATCGATGGTATGTTCACATTGCTAATGTGAAATATGTGCAACTATAAGATGTGTCAACCCAAGGTGAGTATGTAATGTTATAAGGAAGTGAGTTGAAGACAAATGGAATGCAAGTGTGGTAGGATGAACTAATAACCAAATGCCCATAGTTGGACCTACACAAAATAAAAAACAAGTTCATGTGGCATTCTAGGGACCATCTATTAAAAGTTTGGCAAACTCCTATACAACTATACCATAAGACTTTCAAGTACCCATAAAGCCCTCTGTACAATTAGCACATGGTTATTTTTAATCATTACAATTCTAAAATTTACCCAAAAAACAATATTGGTTTAAAACTGGGGTTTTTTTTTTCTCAATTATGTGATGTAGGTACATTAACAATCATCCACAAAAAAAATTAACCAAACTTAACTACAAATTAGAAAGGAAAGTAGAAACATTTAAGAATCATAATATATTTTGGCAACCTCCTGAAAATTATTAATTAAATATGGTGATTTAAAAAAAAGTCCTTGAAATCCTGAAATTTTGGCATTTCTTTTTAGAAAAATCCTTTAAATGACTTGCATTAGACTATTTCTTCATTGTTAAATGGTCAAAATTTGGAACCCCCAAAAAAGAAATTGAAAATCAAAACTAGGAATTGGGGGGATTTTTGATTGCCAAATTTCAAAAATATAAATATAAATTAGTAATTTTCAATATTAAATTTCAATGAATAGCCAAAAATATAAAAGGATGTTTGAAAATTTCAGCTCCATATCCCACATGCCCTATTCAAAAATTGTAAAGGTGTCATTTAAAAAATCATTAAATTTTAGCCAAAGGTGGGTTAGAAAAATAATAAACTATCATAGCAAAAATGAAAGAACATAAAGATGGTTCATACAAAAATGAAAGGAGTCTATAGCTTGATGGAATTGATTATGTAATTTGATGGATTAAAACATGTAATTTATTAAGTTGGGTAATAAAATGCTTTAAATCAATAATGTTCATTGGTGGTTTATGTATGACTCAATAAGATTATGATGACTCATCACCAACAAATCATGACACAAGTTAATGTGCATGACTTGAATTAAATGACTCATTAATAAAATCATCTCATAATTTAATATGTGTGACTAAAATTAGATGAATGAATAAAAACATTATCTCACAATTTAATGTCCATGCCTCAAACTAACTAAATCACATGATAAGTCACATAAGGTGTAAAACTTTTAGAATTTATATATTAATCAATAGAAAATTAAATTAATTTATAAATGGATGTTTAAGGTTAATTCAAAATATTTTTATCATAGTATAATGAAACTTGATGTATAGCACTAAAAATTTCATAAAATAAACTTAAAGTTGGAAATTGAAAAAATGATGAAGGAATGTTGAATGTTTTGTGCATAGTTTTGTAAAAAATAAAAATTCATGATAAGAATGTTGATTGTGGCATATTAGACAAGCATAAAAGCAAAATATGTGATGAATTGTTTGTAAAACAAAAAAGATGGATCTCCATAATTATGTAACAAAATTACATAATTTTTATCCTTCAATTTATGTCTTTTTTACATCTTTTTTATTCAATTGTTGAGACAAAATTTATGTTTTTCATGTTGTGAAATTTAAATTAATTATCAAAATTTTGGCATACATAAATCGTTTTTTAAATTTTAAGACTTGTGAAATTCAAGGTGATTTATTCATCCCTAAATCATGAATAAAAGTGATGACCTAAATTAAGGAGGACTATGGAAATTATGGCAAAAAAACCAAACCGAATTTTGAACATGTGAAACAACATCATGAAATTCATAAGCACATGTTATTTTGTTTCATCTCAACTTTATTTTTTGAGTTCACTTATAATCTTAAGCACTATTTTAAATGAGATTTGTGGGATTCTGAAAATCATTGTAAGAAGTTATGAGTTAAAAAGGGAAAAAAGATGGCACAACGTCTTAAGCCGTATCAATGGATAAAAGTAAGAAGTTTACAAGTGTATGCATTTTTTTATACATAAATAAATTCATACTTGTGAAGTTGAATTATTATTTTTTAAAATGTTGTTTTGAAAAAAAAATTGCATTAAAAATTTAAAATTTTCCTATGCAAAAAATGTTGTAGGTTTTGAAAAGAAGGAAAATAAATATATTTTTATTGCTAAGATTGATTACTTTAAAAATAACACCAATGTCAACATTAGGAAAAAATTTTGATTCTCTTTGCACATAATTTTCAAAAAATAAACAACTCCATCACTAACATTGGGAATTGTTGGGTCAAGTTCATTTATTGAAAAATGTGAAACTATAAATGAAGGACATGTTAGTATCTCAACTATATAAACAATGAAAAAAATCAAGATCCCAACTTAAACTTGAACATGTGAAACAAAGTCAAAGGTTGATCACATAGAAACAAAATTTGGTCATTTGGTTTAACAAAAAAGATGTAACTCCAAACTATGTTAGAAAAAACAATTTACATGTCATGTGGAATGGAGGCATCATAGACTTTTTAAATGTTTATTTTTCAGTCTAGGCAATTAAATAGGATAGTTGCAAGGCTAAAAATGTCTAGTCCTTTTAGAAAGTTACATGAAGGATAGGGAAAGTTGTACTATAGCAACAATTTGAACCATTGAGAAATTCATGATCCATGAAAAGAAAATGCAAAACTTCAATGATAGTTAATGGAAAGAAGGTGGACAATTTGGTGTGATATTTTTAAGTTTAAAACATGCATAATAAATCAATCAAATGGTTATTCTACTTTTAGAAATATATTAAAGTACATTTGTTTTAAAATTTTAAAAAACATATTGAAAATGGGTTTTAGAGTACAATGGAATGATTCAATTTTTTTCTTAAATTTTTTTAATACATACAATTATTTGGTTTGAACAATAGATCAAAAATTTGGAAAAATCATGGAATGATATGACTAAAGCCTTTGTGAAAGAAGTTTTTGCAAAAATTGTTTATTATAGTTTAATACTTAAATTAATTCAATTAAAGCAAAAGGGTTTAGAGTTAGTGAGAATTTATTTTTTAAAATGATGGCATTACATACTAAATTCCATGGATGCTTTAAGGATCAAGGTCATGAAGAAATTTATTCAATTTTTGTAAAAATCAATACATTAATGTTAAAACATTTCATTATCAATTTGTTGCCAAAATTACAACGAGTGAAATATGAACAATCAAAGGCATTTGATGAAGTGATGGAGGTGATAAAAAAGGAAAAAACATGGAAAAGATTTTGCGGCCAACTATGCAACCCATGGCCAAAATTGTTTAACTTATAATTGAACTTGAACTACAAAAGCATTTCAAGGTGAAGTCCCACATGGGCCTCATTACTAGTTATATGCATTCTAGGGAATCGATCAAATCAAATGAATCAATTTAACCTTCATTGGCTACAACTAAAAAATCAATGTTAAGGGGGTAGGACGATTACATGGTTTGGATGAACAAGGCATTTAGTATAGGGATTGCTCATGGAACATTGTAGGTTTGATTTTGAATTCTTTTTGTTTTTGAATCATGATGATGTGACTTGGGACTACCCAAAGATGAGAGATATAGGGAAAAGGATTTGATTTTTAGACACAAATTTGAGAGAATAAGAATAGTTGTAGGTACTTTGTAGAAAACCACAAATTTTTTTTTCAATATACCACAAATTTTATTGTGCTATTTTGATTTCATTTAAGCAAAACATGAAATTCGCTATAATTCTAATGGAATTTTTAGTAAAACAAAGAATTATAGACTTTTGTAGTGATTTCCATATCCATATTGTTGTGTGAATTTTTTGTAATATAAAAAATGTAGTGTAATGAATTATAATATTGTCTTTGGTTTTTTTCTACATTGTATTTTGAAATGTAGATTTTAGTTATATGAAATAACTATGAATCTGGTGTTTTGAATGAATTACAAAGTCATGTATGTTTAGAATCAAGGCATAAATTGTGAATATGTGCATATTGTAGTGCAAATTTGTTGTTATAGTAGTGTGGAATAATTCTTCAAGAATTAAATTCACTTTTATCATTTGGCAACCATCTTATGGGGGAATTTTTTTAATTTTTATAATAACGACAGGTTTTTTAAAAAAAATTTGTTATTGTATAGTAGGTGAAAATGTTTAGATGAATGATTTTTTTTTCAATTAAAAATTTGAAAAGATATGTTAAAAAATATTAGAGGTCGAAGTGGTTGACGTCGTGAAGATTATAAAGCGATCTACAAATTTTAAAGACGAAGGACTGTGAAACAAGATGAATTAGATAGTGACTCAGAATTCATAATGACAATTAGACTTGGAGGTAAATCATCAAGTCACTGAAAGATAAACACAAAACAATCTTGAAAATGGAGAGGAATATGCAAGGCTTATAGAAACCCCATATCGAAATCTTATGTTAGACAAATGAGTTCTAAGAATAGAGGAAAGACCTACAAGGCATAGGTCATTTCTACCACAAGAATTGGTACAACATGAAGTATGGACTAGGGGTCTTTAAAGCAGGCATAGTTTGAGACAACAATATCCACAAAAAGAGATATAATGGACTACTCATCACTAGTAGAAAATGGCAATTTTGCAATTGGTCCCTGTGACTAATTTCTAGCTGCAAATGACATTTGCAACTAAAATCCTTATAGTTGTGTTGGATAAGTTGCATTGACACTAGTCACAAATGACAACGAAATATGCTTTCATCCTTTGATTGATGATATACATATTGTGACTTGCAACTAAGATGCGACTTCTTTGGTGAATAATGGGAACAAGTTATGTGTTGCCATTTGTCCCAAATAATTAATATTATTTTATTATTATTTTTAAATAATTGAAAACATTTAATTTTTATGTTTAGATGGTTTAAATTGTGACACGTGGTGCAATAGAATTTACCATGTGGCATATTAATTAAATTTGTCCAAATTAAATTTAAATAAATATTTAGGTACGTAAGTTGAACTAGGTACCTACCTACCTATATACTTACCTACCCACCTAGGCTAAACACCTATCTAAATAAGACCTATTTACCTACCTAGGCCAAATACCTTTTTAAAAAATATTTCGAAGTCATTTAGAAGAAGATATTGACATTCCGAAAAAAGTGCAAATCATGCTAAAATTATGTGTGATAATAAAATGCCAACGAATCGAACCTAGGTCTAATCATCTAGATAGTGATGTTGATGAAGTTGGATGATGAGACATATTTGGTTGACAAAACCTTGAAATTTTGAGCGTGTGTCATTAAACATTTTTGGGCAGGCCAATTCATGGCTCCTTTAGAATGTTTCCAAATGTTGCCAATGTTTGGTTTCCTTATTAATGTGCAATGGATTCATGAAAAGACTAATTTTCTTGTTTTATATGCTTAAGGGCAACAAGAACTTCCATGGACGGAACTATTTCTTCTCTTGAAATGGACATGGCCAAAAAAATATGTAAATCAAAACTTTGATAAGAGGCAAGTGGTCCATAATCTCAATCAACACGTTCAAAAGGTGAATAATCCACGACCTCTTGAAAACTTTTACATTTGAAGTAGAAGGGTAGTCCACACTCGACTTCCACAACAACCAAAAAATAAATAAAACAATTATAATGATGACAAGAATAGATGTAGGCCTAATGGGAATTTGTTCAAATTGTCATGAACACAAAAAATTACAAGAACAAAAACAAAATCAAGAACACAACAAGGAAAACAAATCACAAGGAATGCAAGCCTAAATTTAATCCAAGACTAGAAACACAAAAACACAAGGTAAGAACATGATATATGCTAAAAAATGATTCAAACATAACTTTATTTTGATAACGCATGATAACAAAAGTTATGACAAGATAATGTATCCAAAATTGGTGTTGAATAGACTAAAGGTAATGAGAGGTCCTACCCCTATTTATACCCCGTTAGGGACCTAACTCAAGGAAATTTCCATAAAAGCTTCCATATGTGCACCGACCAAATAAGCGTCTTGAGAAGCTTCCTAACTAATAGTGACCTAAAAATCAATTAAAATTTAACTAAAGGTTAACTCATAATTAACAATGATGCAAACAATAGGTGATGGTGGTGTCTATGACACCATATAACCTTTGGGACCCTTTGAAAAATGGGGTATTAATTTAATGGGGTTGTTACCAGTGATTAAAAAACGTATCAATTCGTTATGATCACCAAAAATTATTTCACAAATTTTGCAATAAAACATGCTTTGAAATTTTCAATGAAATAAGAAACAACACAATTCTTGGATTAACAAATCAACACACAATTTGGAACACCACTAGAAATTATTTTTGATAGTGTTTTTTAGATCTTGAATGAAGTCATGACATTACAAAAATCACAACATTTTTTACCACAAAAATTGGTCAAAAAAACCCATTTTGCCCTCCATATCCAACTTGACCAAATTGTCATTTTGGACAAGTTGATTTTGTCATGGGCATGAAATGAATTAAACAACAAGATTTCTAAACCACATGATTTAGTTCTAAATCCATGTCATGGAATAAGAAAATCAAAAATAAAAATATGATGTGTGCATAATGTGAATGCAAAAGGACTTTATTACAAAACCATGACAAGAATAGAACAAGATCATGACAAAAATACGTTCCAAAACTTAATGTTGAACAAACTAAAAGTAATGTGAGATTTTACTTCTATTTATACCCATAAAACACATAGCTCAAGGAAGCTTCTTAAAAAACTTCCAACCTATATGTGGCCCATGTGCACCCATGTGTGGCCCATGTTCGTCCATGTGTGAACTAATAATGAATTATGAATTAACTAAGAATGAAATAGAATGAACTAAAATTTAACTATGAGTTAATTAAAAATTAATTGGAAATGAACTAAAGGATATCTATAAATGAATTAATAATTAATTAGAAGTTAATCAAAAGCTAATTAAAAATGAATTGAAACTAAATTAAGAATAACATACAAATTAATCACAAGTCATGGATGAACATTCATATGAATGAACTCCATGGTGTTGGGTGAAAGGGTGAAAGCACATTACAAGGGGGGCAAAAATGTTATCACATCGTACTGTTTTCCAAGGGTGTCCATGTTTGAACTTCAACCATGGTAATATTGGAGCATAATTTTTCAACCTTTTTACATAATATGGTAGATTATAACACACGTAATTCAATTGCGAAAAAAATTATTTTTCCAACTTATATTGTGAGATTCCAAAGTATATTTGTGGCAAAAAAATGTACATCACTATGTATTAAAAAATGCAAATATACTAAAAAATGATTGAAATAATGAATTTGTAGTATCTATTAAACATTGTGATTCCATATGGTTGGAATAAGTTTGTGAACCATATGAAGAGTTTGATAATTATCATATCACAAATGGGTGTTTTTGGGGGTTATGACCATAACTATGTGGTAAATGAACATTTTGACAAACTGTCACTTTCAAATGGAAGGTGACAAGATATGTGAGGTGGGTAATTTTTTAAATTTTCATTTCAAATAGTTTTTGGTTGATTAATTCAAACCCAAACCTAGTGTAATTCAAAAACAAAAGCAAGTTTTATTATACTAAATATACCATAAATATACTCAATATTCCTTGAATTTAAGCTTTTACAATTTATTTCTCATTTTCAAATAATATTATATATCATTAACTTTCTAAAAATCAAAATATCAAGCCCAAACACCAAAAATGAAACCCAAAATTAAATGCAATACGTTTTGTTGAAATATATTTTACATACATGTTGTCAAAATGCCCAAAGTGCCCCCCCCTTTAGTGTGCTTTCACCTTGTTAGCATCCATGACAAATTTGAATTTGTTTATTTTGACTAATGTATTTTTTATTAGGGGTCCTACGATGTTTTGACTAATCAAAATGACCAATTGTCAAAATGACCATTAATAAATTAAACCAACATTATCTATGGTTTAATTTAAACCATGTGTTAATCATATGTTACATCTTGGAAGGTGATGTGGCATCGTACATGTCATATAAAAATAGGTTCATAGGTAACTAATGACATTCTACTTATGACCATATGTGTACAATGTATATTGTACACATACACCATATGCTTCACCATATACAAATTTTGTATATGTGATTTGCCAAGTTTGAAACCCAAGCCTCCATGGAGGCACACCAATGCCTTTGCCATAGAGTTACAAAACTTTTAATGAATATAAGGTGTGCAACATTTTTTTAATCTTTTAAATTACAAAATTGTTAAGATATCAAATTGACACACCTTTTTACATTTCAAATCTTGTTCAAATGAAAAAAAAACCGTAATGTTGAATTTTTATTCATGAATCTATTCAATCAAATCAATATATTTTGTAAATGTTCAAATGAGTTTTTTTTTAATGTTTTTTAAAAACACAAATTATTAACAATTGACACAAATGAACTTATGATTCTTCCAATTCCAACTACATTTCATTATGTGATTAAACAATATAAGGTAGATAGGTTGGTACAATAGGTGGGTAGAGTAAGTAGGTATAGGGTAGGTAAGTAAAGTAGATAGGTGGTTATAAAATTATTATAAAGGTAGGTAGGTATGTAGCAAAATAAATAAGATAAGAAGGATACTAATGTAAGGTAAGTAGGTAGGATTGCCTATTAACTAGGCCTAAGTTATCCACCTAGCATAAATTAGGCTAAATTATGCTTGTAGCTAATGAATTACCTTTAGTAAGGAATCTTATTAATTCATGACATGCCTACTTACCTACCTACCTACCTACCACACATGAATTAATAACATTATATAATGGTAATTCATTACATTCATAACCTAACTTATGTTAACTAGGTAGCCTTGGCTTAGGCCTACCTAGTTAATGTCAAATCAATATGTTTAATTTGACTAAGCCATGGTCATCTTGATGGATTTTTGTTTTTTTTTGGTCCTTTTTTACTAAGTGTCTAAGTGACACATGGTCAAAAATGTTACGTTAATCAAATGTATTAATAAAAAATAATATGTATATTTTGTGCCCTAGGCTTCTAATCAAGATGGACATCACTTCTAGTCAAAATGGACACTTTGGTCAAATTAGGCCTTTTAAAAAGTCATAATTTCTTGTCATGTAAAAACTTTACGTATCTTATAATTAAGAATAGGTTTACCATTATGTATAAACTTAACATCAATGGTTTGGTCAAAAGGACCAATAGGACATTTTGTTTCGTGCTTACAAAGGAGGTAACTAGGGTTCATGGAAACATTCATAATTGGGATCTCACATTACATCAACATGTGTCTTAGTTCATTATATATTTCATTAAATTTTGAATGGATTTGGACAAATATATCATTGCGAATTAACAAGGATTAATTGTTAAAAACAAATGAATTCATTAATAGCTAGTCAAATTCATTAATAATTAATACACTAACTAGTCTCATAGTTTGTCCCTAGGTTAAGCACTGACCACCTAGGTTATGAACCTAGGCTAAACAACTAACCAACTAAGAGCCTAGGCTAGGCACTTAACCACCTAAGCTATGTGAGACACCTAAAAATTTAACCCATTAACTTAGGGTGCAAGTGTGAAAGTTTGAAACCCTCAACTCCCTTCACTTTCATGCTTCAAGAATAAAACCTTAACCATTCAACTATTATTTCAATAAGTGAAATGATTTTTCATCACATTTTATTATGCACATTTTTTTTCCAAACCTTTGTTTAGGTTACCATAAATTAGGTTTCTATGATAGTCAAAGTTTATTCTTAGGTTAATGTACAATATTGTAAATTATTTAAAAACTAATGTAAACTACCCTAAACTATTCCTAGGTTACCATAGGCTAGGATTTTAAGTTATTCCCAAATTATCATAAATTTTTTAAATTTTTTAAAATGATTTACGCTAGGTTATTTTAAGTTATTCTACCTTAAGTTATTCGTAGGTTACCATAGACTAGGATTTTAGGTTAGTCCTTTGGTATTTAAAATTATATTATTTAAAGTTATTATCGATTATTTCATCCCTAATTGTTATAGACTATTGTACCTTAGGTTATTTAAAATTATTCCACCCTAGGTTATTCTAGGTTATTTTTAATTATTTTTGGTTATTATAAGTTATTCTTGGTTATTTTTGGTTATTTTATGTTATTCTAGGTTACTCTTGGCTATTTTAGGCTATTCCACAATTGAGTATTCTATATTATTATAGCTTACTTTATTTTGACTATTTTAATTTTTTTCACTTTTGGTTATTCTAAATTATAAATAGATATTTCAAGTTATTTCACCTTTAACTATTTTGAGTTATTTTACCCTAAGTTATTTTCAATTATTTTATGTTATTCTAAATGATTTTATCTTAAATTATTTTTGAATATTCTATGTTATTCCACATTCAAAACAATTTGGTTATTTTTGGTTATTCTAGGTTATTTTTAGTTATTCCACTTTATGTTAGTTTAAGTTAGTTTACAATAAAGTATTATAAGTTATTCTACTTAAGTTATTTTTGGTTGTTCTAAGGTATTTTTTATAGGTTATTATATATTATTTTAGGTTCTTAAAATTTTTACCTTTAACTATTTCATTCTAGGCTATTGTCGATTATTTAAAGTTATTCCAAGTTATTTTATGTTATTCTACCCTATGTTATTTTAGGTTATGTAATCATAAATTGCTTTATGTTATAACCCTAAGTTATTATAATTTATAATAACCTATGGTAGAATAACTTAAAATAACTTAAGGTGGAATAATTTATAATAACTTTAAATAGTTTATGGTGGAATATTGTAAAATATTTTATAGTGGATCTATAGTGAAAATAGCTTAGAAAGGAATAACCAATTATAGTTCAAAATATAATAGCATAGGGTGAAATAACCAAAAATAACATAAGGTGATATAGCTTAAAATAACCTAAGGTACAATAGTTTAGGATATTTAAAACAACAACATAAAAATAGTAAGAAATTATAATGAATTATTTAATTTAATAATGAATTATGTTAACTAATAATGAAACATGATGATATATTACATAATGACTTTATAGTGACATAATTTTAGGCACGGTGAATTGATTAGATAGAGATAAACCTATTTCATTTTTAAGGTCTAATAATGATTTAAACTAATGATGTGCATCTCACTTTTAAACTGGTGTCAAAATCCATCACATCATGTGGGTGTATGATACAACAGACAAGTTATTCCCTTTTCGCTTAACATATGAAATGGAGGTTTTTTTATTCATTAAATTAAAAGTGATGACCCTTCAAATAATCACAAAGATGATACGTCCTTTGGATAAATCCCAACATCAGAAATTATTACAATTTAATGAGTTAGATAAAATGATGTTTAGAACTTGATAATCAATCGAAGTTGTGTAAAATATTAAAATAAACATAAAGGTTAAATATATGAAAAATTGTTTATGAAACAACTAACATAGATTCCCATAAATATGTAACAAATTATAAAAATTCAATCATTCAACATGTTTGTTTTTCACAAGTCCATGTTTTAGTAAATAATTGTTATAAAAAATTAAAAAAATCCTACAATAAAAAAACATAAAACTATTTTATGATAGGTAATGTTGGTGGCAGATGGGGGCATTACTAGAATAAGGCACCTACTTGATGAGGCAACCAAAGGCATTGTTGAATTATAGTAATGTGTTCATCCCAAATGTTTGACAAGGCAGCTAAAGGAATTGTTGTCCTAGATGTTTTAACAAAGCAGTTGAAGGCAATTGTTGAATTATAGTAATGTGTTCATAAGGGAGCCTTATTGTGTGTAATGAAGTTTAACCTGATAACTAATGTGATGAAAAAAAATGGTGGGCCCTTACAAAACTATATGAATCCACAAATGTTCATAGCTTTTGCCCATTCATAACCACCATAAAATGATGGAATGATCTTCTTGGGTTTGTTGTTCTAATGGGGAAGAAAACTATGGAATAATTCAACAAGCCATGGTAACATGCTTAATCTTTGATATTTTCATTAGCATGCCTTTTCTTAGAGCTTGAGGAAAGTGATGATGATGTCATCATTGTTGAATCTATTGTTATTACTACCTCCAATGCCACCATCTTCACCACCATAGGGAAGTTCATATTTCTAAATCCATTTCTAGAATTGGAAGAAGAAGATTAGATTTTGCCATTTTTGGTGGCTATCGGTACTTGCATTTTGGAGGTTTTGGAAAGCTTCATCTGTTGTGATACTTTAGCATTGTGATGTAAATGCCGAATGCAAAAGCTTTGAGCATCACATTTGTGACGGTTGTTGTTTATACTAGTGCCACTACCCCAGCCATCGCACTTCTTGGTTTTCCAAGATTCACACAAGATGTCATCAATTTCTTATTGCAAAACATAATGATCAAGCACCTTCGCACATACTCGTTTTCACCGTTCACAAGGACTTGTAGCCAAGAGCAAAAAATATAGAGGGACAAAGGTCAAAGCCCAACAATTTGTAGCCCAAGAGGTGGTGGTATACAACTGCATTAATATTGATTTGGATGAAGAATCTAGGCCCTAAATGGTAGTGTGTTGCACAATGTTGTTTTTAATGCCATGAATGGTTTAAGGTTTAAGGTAGGGTTAAGGTTCAAGGTAAGGGTCAAGGTTTAGGGTAGGGGTTAGGGTTTAAGGACTTGGGAAAGATGTAATAATTTCTTTCACAACCTTAAGGCATACTTTAGTTTAGGTCCCTTGAATTCTAGGCATATCTCTAAGGCCTCTATAATGGAGCGTCATTAGATGTTTGTGGATTTTTGAGGATTAACAATGGAGCATGGAAGAACATCGATGGAACAATGAGGAACATTGATGGAGCAGTTAAAAGTGTAAGGGGAACATTGAGGAGCATCCATGGAACATTTGGAAGCGCATCAACAGAGCTTTTATGATTGTTAGCATACATCATAAAACATTGTCATTTAGTCATTCCCATATTTTAATGGTGTTGGAGACCTACATTTTGAAGGTTTTTTAGGAACACAAAATAGGAAATTCAGTTTCAATCTCCTTTCAATTAGTTTACCCGTGTGTGGTAGGCTTCCTTGGGTCTTCCTTTTCTTTCAATTTGTGTCATGTGGGTGTCGATTTATTTTATGGAAGCTCCTCCCCCTATAAGAGATGTGTCTTTTAGCTCCTTTCCCCCACCCATGCCCCTAGCAGAAACCCTTCAGCCTATTGCCTTCCACAAAGGCCTCATTATGTATTTTTGGCCCCTCCCTCTTTCCTTTATGTCATTTTGATTTTTGCTTCAATCCCAACTCATCTAATTAGGGCATCTTGAGCTTATGAGTCAATTGTACTTTCAATGCATGTTAAGAGTATGAGTCAACCCCCCCTCAACATAATATCCCATGCCCCATGCCCCCCTTTAGTAGATTGGGCATGGACATCAAGTCTAGATCCCCTTGGAGCCTTTTTGTTTAGGTTCCCCTAAGCTTCAATTATATTCTTACATCCCAATTGTTTTGAGGCAAGAGGTGTAATTAACATTCAAATGTCCTTTGGATCACATAGTACAAAACTCAAACGATGTTGCTGCTTGGCATCTTTTTACACTCTTCCCTAGTGGTGCATTTTTTTGCCTATTCAAGGGGTGAAGGCTAGGCATAGGAAGTTTAACATTAAGTTATGGAGGTTTTTTTTTTTATGATTAGAAGAATTTTAGGCGAAAAAAAATTTGTTGCTCACATAGGCCCTAATGGTTATTTTACCTTTAGTCCCCCCCCCTATTTAGATGGTGCCCTTCCCTTAGAAGCTTCAACCTTCTCTTCCCACTTAGGACCCCATCATCTTCATCAAAGTGTAGCCTTAGGGCGAGTAGGTAGTATGTTCATGCTATGAAAGCCTTCGCCCCCCTAGCACTAACTTTGGCCTCTTTAAAAACCATTATAACTTTGCAAGTTTTTCATCTTTGACTTTGTCTTTCCCATGTTTAAATTCTTTGATGGAGTTTTAGTTAAAAGTGTATTTGGATTTTTCTTTAGACATGTTCAAGTCGACAATCATCCATTTAATTCACCTTGCAGGTGAAAGGCCTTCAAACATGGTATTCAAGCACCTTCGAGATTTATTTAACCTAGAAGATTCAACTAACAACATTTCCCACTTATTCATGGTGTGTTGTTATGCTACTATAGGGCAAATCTCTGGGAATATAGCCAAAGCCTTTGGTGCTACTAGGTTATTAGCTTTGGCCAAGCCTTCTAATGGCATTCAACTAATAACAATAGGCAAGGTTTTTTATCGATTGGTGAATAGGACCCTTTGCCTCTAGTTTTGTAATGCATTTGTCGTTCACTTATCCACCCACCAATTTGGGGTCATAGTTAAATGAGGTTGTGAAGTAATGGTGCACGATATTTAGGTAGCCTTAGTTGTTCACCCCAATTGGATGGTGTTACAAGTAAACATTACAAATGCCTTTAACATTATTTCCCGTAAGGTTATATTCCAAGAACTATGTGTTGCAAGTGGTTAATTATATCAACTCATACCTTTCATCTATTCCTTTTATGTTCCCTAGCTCCTTCTTTTTTTTAGTCATCATTCCACTCAAGGTGATTTGTTTGTGATTCAATCCGCCATTGGTAATTGTTAGGGGGATCCTTTGGGTGGTCCTTTTTTTGGCCTAATTCATTTTCACGCACTTTGTAGTTTGACCACCATTTCCTCATCTTTTTTGTTTATTTTTGTTATAGATGACACCCACATCATTGGGCTTGTTTCAATTGTCTTTTAGGCTTTTCATCATTTTCCTTCCTAGTTACATTTGATAAGCCTTGCGATTCAACCCCACAATGTATTGTTTGGTTTCTTTTGGCCGATTGCCTTCAAGGTTTTTGCCTCCATTAGGTTTTTATACCCCTATTAGGGGCATTAAGGTTTTGGTGTTCTTTTGGGGTCCTTTTCTTTCAATTTTTCTTTTCTTGAAGATGTTTTAGACGATGATGTTCAACACATAGGTGCCTTTCTTAAGTTGAGGGATGTGTAGGTGGCATTTGGGATTTTCATTCATTGTTTTACATAAAGGTTTTATTACCTTTTTCATCCCCCACCCCCACTTTTAGATTTTCAATGCCAACTCACTTCCTTTGATTCAACCCTCATTCGCATATTCAAAAAACTCTTAAGGCTAGGTTTTTTGGAACATCCGAAGGTTCACCTAGTTCATCAATAAACCTCTTTTCCCATCTCTAGAAGTGGGATAGGTTTTGTCTTTGTAAAGGGTATTGCCTTGGCAACTAACTTGGGGAGTTGGGGGCATATCAAACTAATCATCGCATCCAAATTTTTGCAAGATGGATGCCCATTTTTATTGGGGGTTCTAGGGTCCAATAATTCAAGTCCACTTCCATTCTAGGCTCACCTTAAGTGGACTTGTGACTTTTTACCTCTAGTTGCTCAAACTTCCATCCCACCATTTGAACAATTATCAAAGAGGAGTAGATTTTTTTCAAGAGAACATCTTGGAAAACATGCATGGGTATTCATTTTCTAACATCATCTCAGAGTTGTTTTCCAATTATCATCGTGCTTGGCTAAAATCTTATGTAGGGCCAAGTTTGGATGTTTGGTTTTTGCCCACCCATTCATCCCATCTTTTATGATGGCCTTTGACATTTTTCCCTTAACATTATGCACCAAATTGGGCTTCCCCCATCCCATGGCTTGTGATATTTCTCAATGCATATGTGGCTAGGCTATAAATTTGATAGGGATACACTTATCTCATATGTTCATGGGGGAAAACACATGGCCACACATGATGCAATTCAAGATTTTTTCACCTCCATTGTTAGGGATGTTGGGTTCCATGTTTTGCGCAAGTAAACACATGTTCTGCTAATGCCATCTCTCCAGTCATCATAATGACAAGTGGATATTGTGTTTACACTGGTACTCACTTTGGTAAATGTAGACATTACTGACCCAATTCTTGCGAATCTTGTTTTGCGAGTCGCTTCTTCTCAGGGATTGGTTGTGATGATTGCAGCTCAAGCAAAGGTTGTGTTATATCCCAACTAACACCTTGAGGATAATTTCATCCTTCTAGCAGTAAAGATATTTGAATGTTTACACTAGCAAGCGAATAACTTCTTTCATCAATGTGCCAACATGACATAGTCGACGAAGGGCTTTGGAGGTCCTCCTCTTTCAATTATATGTTCATTTTATAAGCAGTGAGTGTCAATGACTCTTTAGAGAATTCAAGTCGCCACTATCTTGCATCAAGTAATTGTGACAACAAGAGAGGCCTTATCTAGGCTTGGTGTCCTTCCAAGTTTTTCACCCATCTCTTTGCATGACTTGCTTTGTGCTATGAGTGATGGGTTTAGGTCCTAGGTTTCATGTTTTCTCCTTGTAGGGCTCCCCATTATGCATTATGCACTTTTGGGTGTGTTTTTTAATTTGGACTTTAGTCCTTTCTTTTTTCTTCTCTTGTTCCCTTCTCAGGTCTTTTTCCTCCATTTATTTATTTGTTATATGAACCCACCCAAAAAATAAGATGATCTCCTCTGGAAAGAGGAAAATCTTTTAAATTTAAGGCACCCTTCTAATCATTGTGAAATCCCAGCAAGGTCATTACGAAACCTGAACACCAAAGTTAGTTGGAGACTTTCTATGAGAAGAAAGTAACTGCGGAGAGGAAGAGAAAGCCAAACAACACTATAACTTTTAATGATATATCCATGATCCATGGCTAATTTGTGTAGATTTTCAACACTAAGGTGTATTCACAGCTAATGTTAAGTGAAAATCTAAGTGGCATCTTAGGTGGCAGCCAATGTTAAATGGGTGATTGTTTAATATTAAGTGAATGTTAACTTAACATAAGATCTTCATGATAAATAAGTTTAGGTCTTAAATGACTAGCTTGGTGTCAGGGGACTTAATACTAGAGTCCTTAACACCGAGTGTGAATGCCCCTTAACACTATCACCCTTGTCTATGTACAGATTACAAAGCAGCTTAACAAGCGGCTCATCACTTAATGACTCTGCCCTTTATGACAGGTTCAAATGAGTGCTAGCCAGTTATTGAGTTTTGACCTGGGTAACCAGTAAGGTCTGGGGCCAAGTTGTGAGAAACCAACAAACACTGGTTCAAACTTCAAACTAAAAAAATCCAAACTAAAAAACTCCATTACTAGATCTGGAACCTCTCATCTAGATGCATGCAATTCCATTGAATTTGGCCATCCATATATGCAGAGAGTACTCCAGATGTTGCTCACTCATTGGGTGAAGTTCAAGCCAAAATTTTATGCCCAAATCCTGCACTAATACATAGTCTCTTCCCTAAGGCCAGGGCTTACACACAAGCTCAATGTGGCTTCAGGCTCAAAATGCTGTTAAAGGAAGGACAAGGTTCTCAGCAGGAAAAGTTTCTTCTTCCACACCATTACTGGGCGTTTCCCAAACTTATGCTAGAATTGTGATACGAGTGCTGCTGATGTGAACAGAGGACATTGGCATTTCCAGTTTGATGCCTCTACCTCTCTCCATTTCAAGCTGCCTTTCCTTCCCAGTACTGCATACCTTTGTCATCCTGAGGGTATGAAACCAGTTAGCAGATGTGGATCCTGACAAGAGCCAAGGTAGTTGATTTTTGTGCAGTTCAGTAGCATCTCTTCTAGTCAGCCTTTGGACTATCAATTCCAAAGGGTGGTCAAAACTCTAAACCCTAAACCCAAACACAAAGAGGCATCTGTTTTGCATCGGTGATCAGATCCTCATATCACTGCATGATGACACTGTTGGAACTGTTGGAACTGTGCAATCCCGGAATAAAACCAAAAAGAGTTTTGTTGGCATTGGCAGATGGTAGAGTGAGTCACAGTTGAGGGTGTCAACTGGCTTGAATGTTGCTTTCATGAAGGTGTACAAAGATAGATTTCTTTCAAGGGAGGCAACTAACAGCTGGTGGACAAGTTAAACCTTGTTCTGCCAATAAGCAAAACCAAAAGGGATGTCACCAGTCAGTTTGATTGGATTTGGGTATGGGACTTCCGCAAGTGGGTGCTTATGTCTTTTTCCAGAAGCTGCCAGGACTGTTGACAGCTTCTTATCTATTTTAGAATGAAAGGAGGTGAAGGATCTTTGTGAACAACTCTTGAACTGACAATTAGCTGCTGTTGTGCTGAATTTCACTTACAATAATGACAGTATGCAGGGAATGAATGCAGCAAGCCGATATCATGACTGAGTCATCTTGCTATTTCGAGAAATTGCATTAACTTAACATGCAGATCTTAGTTGTTTGCTTGAAGGATATGTTCAGGGTGCAAGAGGCCCCAATTACCACTACAGCTATGAAGGCATCTCTCTCTCTCTCTCTCTCTCTCTGTGCATTAGGCTTTGATGCTTGCTTGCACAAGGACAAGCTAAAATGAAGTGAAGCTTATAACAAGAGCAGCTCCACGGGTGCTCAGTATGTAGCCCTGCAAATTGGATGAAGAAAATTCAAAATATGCCAGCTTGGCTCAGCAAAATCGTTTTGGACCAAAATGCTGAGGCTGGTAAAAGATACGGCAAAGTCTAACACCTGCTGTTGATTGGCTAGATCGTTTGATTGGTCCAGGTGGGTTGCAATTAGTAGTCTCCCCACTATTTGCAGTCCCAGTTTTAGTTCGATGGGTGGGGTTGGAAAAAAGTAGATAACTAAACTTGGATGTGAGAAATGCTTTTGCAGGGTCATGTACTGAGCACTGCTGGAGATGGCACTCTAACAAGATTGAGTAAATGGATTGATGCATATAGAAGCCTGCTTAGTTCTTGGACAAGGGTGAAGCTCAGATTCAGAACTGAAGCACTTCCAAGACACCTACTTGCATTAAAAAACTCAGTATATTCTCTAATCCTGGTCATTTGAGTTTCAAACTTCGATTACTTTGCTGACACCATTGGACTGGAAGAGCTTTCAGTTTCTGGATCCTCAGGTTTTGCTTGTATCCAGTTGTTTGAAATTGCAGTTGTGGGTAGTGATGAAGTCCAGATTAGTGTGTTGCTATTCATCACCACCTGGGGCTGCAGTTTTGTTGCTACTACCGAATTGGCTGGTTTTGATTAGATTTTTAAACCTTTTACTAAGCCTGATGCCAGTACAAATATTGGATAGCACAGCCCATTTGAACCAATGCTTGAGTGTGAATACAGGTCGGTATATAGCATGTCAGTGATTCCAATTTAACTCTGGAAACCACATGAATTGAAGAATTTTCAACAACAGTTCATCCTGTTGTTGGCATTATTCATGACTTTGTGCATGAGTTTTTGGATGTATGAAGAAGCTTGGAAAAGGCGACAGGCATGCAAGGCATGTTGAAATAATATTGGACAAAAGAAAATAATTGGATTCAATTCCTTTGGAAATATTGTCAATCTAAGCCACACAGATTCGGATGCTTTCATGATGTGAATGAATTCCTTTTAAGTCTTAATTTCCTTGCTCGTTGACTCATCTTCCCTCCCAAGGCCACAAATTCTAGCTTATTGTATCCTATTATTTCCAACTATAGTAACTTGATAAATGGTTTAAGTTTTCCCCTTAATTGTGGTTGATAAGTCCCAGTGAAATTTTATGTATATGTGTCAAAATCAAAAAAACCCTACATATATATAGTGTAGGGTAAAGCCACAAGGTAGGGGCATTCCCAAAAGAAGGGGCCTAGAATCAGGCCATAGACAAGTGCCAATCTGCATTTTTGGATGTCCCCCATCTGTGGCCTTACCCATTACAAGCATGAAACCAAGGTTGTCATCAATCTAAACATTTGAAGATCACAAGGCACACAAGGGGGAGGTTCTTAAGGTTACTCCTTCAAGAGTGGGAGGTATTTCATGCCCAGTTATAGGTGAACATAGGCATAATATCCCTCTTTTTTCCTAAGAGGGTATTCAAGAATATAAGGTACCCTTGAAATATACAAGGAATCTCAAAGTAGTTTTTTGCATTCTACATTACCATGGTCCCACTTTCATAGCAAAGGTGAGAAAGATTGCATCGTTCCCCACATGGTAGGTATGCACTTGGGGGACTTTTTCACCCATCCTAAAAAGGCTTGGTGACTCCAAAGTCAAAACCTACCTATCCTCACATTATTCCCAACTTGGTATCTTCTTTTGCATATACGGTAGTCTTGAGAGGTACTCACA
>Ga0116229_10003048_pt1 | contig 27500 bp, 20 predicted proteins | sample S1TSphgellanicum_3_FD_87313 | JGI IMG/M metagenome (GOLD analysis project Ga0116229, IMG submission 87313) | Host-associated microbial communities from peat moss isolated from Minnesota, USA - S1T2_Fc - Sphagnum magellanicum MG | ecosystem: Host-associated > Plants > Peat moss > Unclassified...
CCAGCTTTGGCAATCTTCTCAATCTTAACTCATTGTAAGTACCCTTCACTGACAGATGGCTAAGGCAGGATCTGCTCTATTACACCTAGCTAGGCTTACACTAACAGAGGTTGGATTAGGGAGGAGCTGCAAACGTAATTCAAACCCCATAATTTTGTTTCAACTTAATCATTTAATCTTGTGGTTTCAGTTTGGATGATTAGTTAGGGTTTACTTATAGTAAGTAGACTATTCCATATATGTTTCAGCAACTTCATTCAGACTTGATTTGTGGTGGTGCAATGTCAGCCTATTACTTTGAATAACTCATATTTAAAATAGCTTGCTTACAAATATGGTATTCTTATTTGGTGGTGCACAGGGACCTAAGTGGCAATCTTCTTAGTGGATCAATCCCACCTTCAATTTGGGATATTACCAAGCTCAATAGTTTAGACGTATCAAATAACAAATTATCAGGTGACCTTATAATCACAACCAACAACATTCCATGCCCAGGAAATTTGACCTATTTGTAAGTACTTCATTGAACTCTTTCACATTGTCAATTTTACACATCTTACAATAAATTGACTACATGTATATGAGAAATATGGTGCACTCCTTAGCTATAATGATCGATGTGCTTGAGCCTTGACTAGGATTGTAAACAACTAAGTGATGGCCAAAAGCCTTGTGCATGACACATGTTTGGCAATTCCAGTCAAATCGTTCTTTGGTGCTTGGAAGCTAATTGCAAGATACCACCATGTTATGTACAACCATAAACATATTTCCAACCTTATGGAGCATGGACCTTATGCAAATGGTCATTAGATTGTGTATTCAAGAAACATATATATTGGTCAACTATTTCAAAATCATATCCAAACTAACTCTTGCTCTTCATTTTGAAATGAGAAGCGAAAAACCCTTATTAAGTAAGTTAGACTTTAAAGGTTGTGTCTACCTAATTTGCTAGAAATAATTTAGACTGGAGTAAGCTTCTACACATACAAACCTACACAAGGTTATAGATGACACCTATATGTACATGCAAGGGGTGGACTACATTCTATCTGATAGATCAAGGTCACTAATTACTAATTTAATAGACTAAATTACTTGTACCTTCCAGGTCAATATTATCTTCCACAAATTGTTGCAAAAATGCAGTTTTTATTTTCTGGATTGTGAAACTTAAAGACCATGGACAAGTGTCATCCAACTCCAATATAACACCATAAACTTGGGATGATTTTATTGCAGGAACTTGGTTGGAAACAACTTTGATGGCACATTTCCATCTCTTTTGCTCAAATGTTCATATCGTAATTTACAAGGAGTGTAAGTACATACTGTAATCAATCTGCTCATGTTCATATGTTCTTGAAAAATCATTTTGTGTATGTAACACCTGGCACATACTGGAAATACAATTAAGTTGAATGTGCAAGAGTATGCAACTTTCTCTTTCCATAAAACTATCTACAGAGTTGCAGATTCATGAATAATGTATACCAGGATCTTGGAACTTAAATTTTAGCATGGTTAAAGCCTATCATTTTTTTTTTAATGTAACAAATTTATATCCAATGAAAAATGATTCAGTTAAGTTTGCCCAACATGTGTGTATATAAGCCTTGATCTATCTATTAAACATCTATGTTAAATTAGAAATAAAATTTTGATTTTGGTGGGGAAAATTAATCTTGGATGGTGCAATTTTGATCCTAATATTGTTTCATAATGATGGAACATGCATGGAAATAATTCTGAAATAATTGGAACTTGTGTTAGGATGAGTAGAAGATCACATAGTATAGGCAGAAACACATTGAAAATTCAATTTTTGAACTAGCATAATTTTCACTTGTAGTTAATGTTGTATATTTTGGATTAATATATTATTTGATTGTTCACTACAGATATTGTGATAACAATAACTTTGGTGGGACTTTGGATATGGAAACTTTGGATCAAGAGTATGCATTATATTTGCCGAACATGCTGATTTCCATGGTGAACAACAATATAACTGGACTCAACCCAAACAATGCCACTTATTCACCAGTCTTGTAAGTTTCCAACTTAAGTATGTTGTGTTTGAGTGCCATAATACAATGTATATGTTTGATTCATTATAGAAAGTTTTTATACTATGGGTTGTGCATGTATCAAAATTAGGGGTACCTTACTTCACCAAAATGTAACAAAAGGAATGCAATATTTAAGGATTATATTGTCTAGCACCCACATTAAATGCTTTTAAGCTTACACAAATTAATGTGCTTTCATCCCTTGATAGGTTCAATGCCTAAATGTGACAAAGCAAATTCTCATATCACACATCAATTCACCTTGAGTTAGTATATTAGGGCAAATGGTCCATTTAAATAAAAAAAGTTGGATATGAAGTTGAAATCTATTGGCCTAAATGCCGATGCAGCATTTTGAACACATTTTTATGTTCATCAATGGTCCTGAACTTAAAATGGGATTTCAATTCAATAAAAGGGCTAAAGTTTCCACAATATTTTGAAGATATTTTCAATTTTCCTTAAGTGATTGGATGAAAATACCCAAAATGCAAATTTACTTTTATTGTTCCCCTAGAGTGTCATAACAAGTACATCCATGTAAATATAGAGTACATATCCCACGAGAAGTAATTTTAATAGGACAAAAAAATCAACTTCTTCATATCATGTTTAAATAAAGTAATGGACTTTCTTTTTGCAGGCTTGGAGGGAATCCATGTTGTAATAATTCAAACTTGGAGTTATATTATGCACGTTTGAATTGTCGATACAACTCAACTAGTGTCTCGACACCAAATATAGGTTCAAATACTCAACTACTGTTTACATCAGCTGTGTTGAATGCACTGTGTATTGAAAAGTATTTCAGAAATTGTTCAATTTGGGGGTCACATCAGACCATATCATATCTACCAAAAGAACTTGGTGAAATTAAGGTTTGTTTAATAGTATATTTGTTAATTCAAGGACAATAAAACACACATCATCAAATTCATGGCTTTTCCAAATTTTGACTTAGTGGTGGTTTGGACATTCAAAGTAAATTGCTAGATTATTCATTTGATGCCAACCATCTGTTGAATGTTTCAAAGTTTGCAAAAAAATGACTTATGTACATTGAATTCAATTGTAAGAGATTTTGAAATTGATCTTGATGTGGGCTTGGAACAGATCATTCTAATTATAAGACAACACACAAGCTTATTTTGATACTGTCTTTAACACTTTCCATCTTTGGAATTGTTGGTGGAATCATTTTTGTGGGCATATTTTGGAAATATCGGGCAAATTCATTTGATTTGCAACAAATTAAAAAAGGTACTCTTTCCACATTTTTGAAAGATTCTCACACTTGTACAAATAGAGATAAACAAATAAAAGTTGACCTTATTTGACTATGCATATGTACTAACTTGGAACCCCATAGTGGTTTGTGACTTGCGATTTGATTACTTTCAAGATAAATGCACATTCTGATTTGTATTTTGAAAGCATATGGCATATTGGTACTACTAATTGAATGAGCCGCTGCTTTGCAGAATTTGCAAGACAACAAGTGCAACCTACATTGTATTCATACAATGTGCTTAGGGTGGCTACCAAAGACTTCCATCATGATAATGAGCTTGGAAAAGGTGGTTTTGGTGTTGTTTACAAGGTGAATTTCGCGATATCATAACCTTTACTTATTTACAAATGACTTGAGTACTATTTTGAATTGTGATCCCAATTTTTTAGTCTGGTTTTAAATTTTTATTTCACCTTTCCATTAATTAAGAGGCACTTTTTTTGTTTTGTCTCATAGGGGATCTTAGCAGATGGAACAGAATTGGCAGTCAAGCAATTAACCAAATTTCAACAAGGAGTTGATGATTTTTTAAATGAAGTTATAGTTATCACTGATGTGAGGCACAGAAACCTTGTCAAGTTGAAAGGGTGTTGTGTACATGGTACACAACATTTTCTTGTGTTCGAATATGTGGAGAACAAAAATCTTGCCGAAGCTTTATGGGGTATGTTACTTTCTAATTATGCCCTTATTTGCATATTAATATAGAAGGAAATTTTTAATAAGTTTCATATCATCATCCTCCCACCATCAAACAAAGTTGACATATTTTTTGTTTGCAAATCAACCAGGGCAACGAACTTTATTCTTGGATTGGCCAAAACGATTGAATATATGTGTGGGCATTGCACGTGGCCTCGCATACCTTCATGAGGATTCACAACCACGTATAATACATCGAGACATAAAAGCAGCCAATGTTCTTCTTGACAAGAATATGAATGCCAAGATTGCAGATTTTGGGTTGGCACGACTATTCCCCAATGATCAAAGCCATATATCTACACAAATTGCTGGAACTATGTAACAATTCTAACATACTATCCAAATTGTCATGATTAATGCTCAATTGGGTGGAACATTTGAAAATTGCATAATTCAATAATTATATTGTTTAAACTTAATTTTATTTCACTTTTGTCAAAATTGGAACAGTGATGTGAAATTGTATTATTTCCTAATAATTGTATCCTTATTCTTGTAGGGGATACATGTCTCCAGAATATGCAACACTTGGCCAACTCACTCCAAAGGCGGATGTCTATACTTGAGATTGTGAGTGGTCGGAAGAATATTGACACCACCTTAGAATCTGAAAAAGTCTACCTTGTCAAATGGGTATGTATGTTTAACTCAATCCTAATTGTTTGTATCTCAATTCTTTTTTCAGGTTTTAAATCTATCTCTTTGCCATTTTGTGATTGGTGGACTCAATCTTTGTACTTATCTATTTGATGTGCTTGCAACTTTAATTCAAATATTTATGAAAAATTTGTTTTATAGTTTTAATATTCAATCTTATTAAATATTTGAATTGATGTGAATCATTATTTTAGAAAACCTTTCTTCTAAATCACTATTGTGAAACCTATTGCAGGCATGGTCTTTGTATGAAACAAATATGTTGACCAATTTAATTGCTCAAGACTTGGACATCACCATTTCGAAAAATGAAATGAAACAAGTGATCTTTGTGGCACTTTTATGTGTGCAAATTGATTTAACCAAACGTCCAATGATGTCACATGTGTTGGCTATGCTTCAAGGTGAAATGGAAGTTGATATCCATCTTATGGAACCTGGACTCCGGGAGACAAATCATAAATTTCAATCCATTTTACATGATGAGGCCATTCTACCACTACGTGAGCACATGTCAACTAATGATGGCAATAGTTTGTTCTCGAATCATGTCCCAAACAATAATGTTGAAATTGAACTTAATGATCTACGCCCAAGATAGCTTATGTGCAATTTTGTTGAATCCAACTTACAAAAAATAATTTGCAATGAGTTCAAATATTGTTGAATGAAGGATCCATTCAATCCTTTCATTTAATACATGACTTTTTCATATAGATAATTAGTGTTAGTTGTGTTTTCATTTTTCTTTAGATGCTAATAAAAAATTTGTGTGATGTTTGAAAAGCCATCAAATGGAAACCTGCCTTGTGAATTGGTCCAAAGGTTAATTTGTAGAGATGGATATTATTTTCCAAGTGTAAAAAATATTGTGCATGAATACAATATATCAATTTGCAGACATGAAGAAAAGGGTCAAATATGTGTTGATGGCATTCAATGTGTAGTATGTACACAACTTTTGAATTTTTATCATCAATGAAAATAAATGTCAATTCTTATAGATTAATTTTTGATTATGCAAAGTTATATGATTATTTTATATGATTATTTTTAATTCTTAAAACTTATCTAAATGATTTCCTATTCAAAAACTTTAAGATTTTATTATTTGTTGATCATGAGATTCTTAATTTTTGCTATTTTCAAGTTAGCCAAATCTGCATTTTGGAAATGGATTACTATTTTTAATGTCATCACAACTCACCATACCTCTAAGATCTTTCAATTCATGACCTTATGGAAATCCCATTTTTTTCTTAAGTTCCACATCACACAATAGATAACAAATATATGTTGATCTCTATGTTTCTAATTCTTCAAATGAACATGTTTTCAATATAAATAAATTTCTAATCACATCATTACATCCGCAATTTGGCCCCTAATATACTTCTTTTTTTCCTTTCTGTGTCAAAAGCTTGAAATAAAATGCACCTACCCATTGAAATTCAAATTTTTTTTTGTGATAGGTGATCCAAACTTTGTAGGTTTTACCTATGATGTTACATAATTAAGCATGACTTACATTTGTGAATAAGTAGGTCTTTCATTAAATAATTAACTTAGATTTTGTTTGAACTTGCAAATTAAAACATGTTCATCATCTTCAAATTTTGATGTGCAATTGTTGTTTTAAATTTCATCCAAGATAACTAATAACCTTGTTCAATATGGCAAATTTCCTAATCTCAGATGACTGTGTTCATTTTACATGGAACAATAGTTGCTAAATATCATATATTATGACGTAGTTTGGATAATAAATAGAGCATACAAGCTATGTTTTATTGTGGTGATAGAGGTTGTAAACACATTCATGTGTTTATTTTTGGAACTTTTAATTGTTTTGCTACATATCTTGTGATAAGTATTATAGACTTTTTGGTAGCATGTGGGTGATTCTACTAAAATGAATTACATAAGTATTTTCACCATCATATTAGTGCAATTGCATGAAAACTTAGAAATTTTGTTTATCATGTTCTATATTGTTAGTGGGACGTTTTCAGTAGACATATCAATAGTCTTCCAGGTGAAATGCAGTGTAACTAAGTTGGACATTTTCCATAACCATATTCTGTTTTCTAAAAGAAAGAATGGGTGGATAAGGGTGTCAGATATATGCACCCTTGATTGACAATTCTAAAAAAACAAAGAACTAATCAAATAACCTTCTTTTTAAATGTTGGTTTTTCCATGAATCTATTTGGTTCTTTGATTTTTAGAATTATCAAAAAAATCAAAGCCAAAGGTTTCTTATTTCCAAAATGTTCAAAAACAAACTAAAATTAAAAGTTTTTGACAAAATCAAAGAATCACACAATATTGATCTAGACCAATGTTGGGTGGATATCAAAAAAAACTTGAAAATCGAACAAAGTTTGAATCCAATTCTCACCTTGAATTTTGCTAAGTATCACCCTTGGTGATACTCTATTTGAAACTTGCTCCATATGTTTTCACTAAATTGAGAACTAGTCACTTGAAAATTAACTTTTGGAAATAAAAATAAAACTTTGATATTTTATTATGGTATTAATGAATAGTAAGGTCAAGGTATTAAATAATAAGGTTTAATTAGATATTTAAAATTCATTGGATTAACCTCAATCATCAAAGCTTTTACCATTAAGATAATGATACATGGCACACCATGAAATGTTCATTGACCATTTGAACACATGTCCATTTTTAAACACCAATTAAATGGTGACATGTGGTGTCTATGTAGGTAAGTAATTATTACACCTTACTAAGTAAATAGGTAGGCCTAAATATAATAAGCAGTTTTAGAATAATCTGATTTTATTTTTGGGTTTAACCATTTAAGGTCAAGTTTCTTTTTATTAACTCATCTCCAATGGCACTTGGTACTTGGTTTGTGAACATGGTTATTGCACCTACTTATGTAGTATGCAAAATTGAATTGGAAACCAAAAGATATGAGAAAAAATTCAATTGCTCACATCACCAACATTTCAAGTATCATTGATTAACATTCGTAATTGGATACCTTCATTAACCCAACAAAATTTACATTGTTTTTGTATATGACTTAGGAGCACATCTAAACAATACACTCTTACTTCTCAAAAGGATATGCACACATACAATTAAGTGGTTGTGATGCCCTCCAATGGTTACATACATTGTATGAGAATCACAAATGTTATGATTATGGTTTCATTTGTATTTAACAACTATGCACGTTCAGATTTGGGAAATATGATTTATGTGAAACACACTAGTCTATAAAACAAATCAAACTTTCATGTTAATCTATCATCTTTGTTACATTTCCATTTGGAATTTAGAATCATGGAACTACAACCCATGTAATAGAGAATTTCTTATAGTCTTTGTACATGGCTTCAAAAAGCAAAGGCTGCCATGACGGGGCTTTGGTTGTCACCTAGTCTCTACAAATTAAATACTGCAAGCCTTTAATCCAAGGTTTTGATTTCGATGATTGTTATTTTTGCAACACTAAAAATTACCTTTAAAATTCAATTTTCAATTGCTTCAATTGTACTATCCTAATACCTCTTCAAATTCGGCACCTTAATGCCAAATAATTAATTTAATTTTCAATTTTTCATTCCGCGGTTATAATTTAAAATTTGAAAAATTCAACACTATGTATTAAATTTACTATAACCAAGTATTTACAGAAGAGAAGTTTAGTGCTTTGTGGTTAGATGATTAATCATGTATTGTTGAAAGCCGCTCAAAAAGGTTTAGGGATCAAACTTGGTTGGCTACATGAATTTTTAAAATTTTCATCATAATTAACTATTAATATCCAAAAAATTCAGCAAATAAATAAATAATTTAATTTATGTCAAACCTAAAAAGGTGCCGTGGTAGTTAATTTTCAAGTTTCATGTTTGTTCAACACATGAACACAATGAAGCAGAAATGGGAAGACCCCATGTAACCAAAAAAAATAAAGGAATAAAATTTGTCAATTTAATTCCAATTTTATTGACAACTTGCATATGACAAAATGTGATTATCTATATGATGACTTTGGTGATTTCACATTTCCAACACAATCAACATTACTATTGAATTGACATGTCATTTGCCCCAAATAAATATAGCATACACATGATTTAACACAAGATTGTTAATAGATTATGAAACTATTGTGACATTTCAAATTTTAGAGAATCCAACATTGATTCTTGCTCAAAGCTGTTGAATAGTTCCCAACTTCTAAGCATATTAGATAACCTCATAAACTTAAATGGCTACTTCTAACAACATTTGAACATCCCACCTCAAAACCAAACCATGAACATCTTGTAGTTAGATTATTTTACATTCATCAAAGTGTGTCATTAGTTTTAAATCAAACATTCAAGCTTCATTCGCTCACATCAACAACTCATCTCCTTGTTTCCATTCTTTCACCCTACTTTAGAAAATAATGAATTTGACAATTTCACTGAACACTCAATCTCATTCAACTATCTTCCATAAATCACCTATGAAAAAAATCCATAATCAAGCAACAACATACAATCTCCTTTAATATCACCCAACCCTTCATGTCACATGCTTAAAAAACATTCAACTCACAAATGAATCTTTGACAAATCTTGGTGTACATTTCCATTTTTTTGTCAAAAAAATTCCATGAATACCTTCTTTTACTTACTCAGTGCAATTATATCATTATCTTTTTCCCACCTTTGCTTGTATCACAAATTAAGAATCCAAACTATCTCCCATGAACAATGTTATTTTATCTCTTTCCACAAATCATCACTTCCAAGTCAATAGCCATTTTATTTTAAGCAACATAGGCTCCTGACTTAATTTTATATAGGGGCACAAAATAAACAATAAATTTTGTATCTAATGAAAATCTTGAACTCTGCATTTAAAAAAAACACAACGAGGAAAATGTGCATCTACTAAGTAAAAAACAACTTTAAAAAAAAAAATCAATATTCCCCAATACATTCTACTTTAATCCATTTTTTACAACCCATTTTATTCACCCACACTGTAGCCAAAACCTTCATGGCTTCTTGCCAACCAACTTGCTAAAAACACACAAACGACATTCCAATTCAAAGTAGCATCAACATTTGATATTCATACTGCCATGTCTAGCGTCCTCCATCATCACCTTTTCAAAATCACTTGCAAAACAAAACAAAACCCAGTGCTTGCTAGAGGACTCATCATTACACATAAAACCACCATTATGTCTTCCATCTTCCTTTCTCCACGTACATCCTTGATTGCACTTTCATTTACATGACATCCATTTAAGGTTCCACTCATAATTGATAGGTCTTTAGTTCTTATGTCTATCACATGACATTGCCTTTCATGAAATAGGCTTATGTTTAGTTTTTATAAAATTTATTAGCATGGCTTGTGCCGTTGGCCCAAGTGTTACCACGTCCTCCATTGATTTTTCCTTTCAAAACTTGGTTTTTTGGAATTTATTTGAATTTTCAGCAGTAGAAATCATTTAAAAATCAATATTTCCCACTTCTAAATCCAAATCCTACCAAATAAATTCCATCAAATCTTACACATCAAGATCTTTCCAACAACACCAAATGCACATTCCAATTCCTCCAAAAGTTTCAACTACAATTTAATTAAATCTTTAGTGAAGAAATCATTCAATATTCAAGAACTTTTGCACAACAAGTCCAAATTTCATAGAACTAAGCCCATGCATTCCTTCTCATTGAGACCTTTCCAAAGACACAAAGAACTCAATTTGAAGCATCCTAATTCTATGGATTTCATAGTTACAAAACAAAACAAAACAAACTACCTTCATAAATAATTGATAGCTCTATATTTAGGACTTTTGATAAAAACTCAAGTGACACCTAGGTCCTCCCTACCTAGTACAATGATACCATCATATGAAAATTTAAAAATATGTATGGTATTGTGTTTGTGAATAACATACCTATGAATAACCTTTGAATACATTCATACCAAGATGGGATTAAGAATTCTTTCCAATTTTGTGAGCTAGGTGGGTTGGCCACCATCAAGAGGTCTTAGCCAAATTTGGCTATAGGTCAAAGAGGTAAGAACATCTCCATTGGGGGTACATTAAGACCCCCAATGACAAGCAAAAAAAATTGCTTAAGATCACACCCCCACCATTGCACTTTCAAACTAAAAGTAATCAAGGTTCCAACAAAAATTAGGATTCTAACTTCTTCATCTATGATAGATCAAAAGGTCCTATTACCTTGTATGTATGACATCATCATGCGCAAAATGGTGTCATTGAACATTGTTGAAGCATTTACAAATAGTTAACAATCTTGTGTAATGGGCAATTGAAAGAAAAAATTGGTAAGAATTTTGTTATGGAAGAGGAGCATCAAACATGTTGCTTGTTTCTCAATGTATTGCAAGACTTGGTGATAGGGAGGGAACAAAAGTTTATAACATTTTGTGACAATGCAAAATCATTTCAATGAATCTTGTCTTATTGATTATGTTCCAAGATTTGGAACATCTTTGGAAACAAATTGAAGTGTCATCAAACAAGATGTTACCAAGTTCAAAGGAAACTACCCTATTGTGTTTGTTTTTTTGAGAATCAAAGGCCAAGACTAAAGATGCATTTCAAAAGCTCTAGATTTGTAAAAACCACAACACCCAAAGCATAGTGCATGTGAACATTGAACATGTGTTAAAAAACATATTTCAGTGGTAACTTGTGAAAAGAAGTGAAGAAGACATTGTCACCATTAAAATTAAAAACTAATTTTGGTAATTTTAACAATTTCAAAAACAATGGGTAACAAATGTTTGATGCCACAAGCATTGCCCCCAATGTGACCCCACCTAAAATGACCACAAGGTTGTAAGAGGACAAAAGAAGACTAAAAGGCCATGACACAAACAACAAATAACATCATCACTACCCAAGCTTGTGCCATCAGAAAAATGGTGGTAACCATTTTGGAGAGAACCATCATCATACAACATTAAAGTATGATGGCCCTGTTTTCCATGCTTAACAATCAACTATAAAATAAAAACATGGTTATGTGATTCATTTTTGATATTTTGAAACGTTACATTTTACATCAGCCAAATTTTTTGTAATTAAAATAATTATTCTTTATTTTTTAATCAAAATTATTAGTAAAAAACCTTTAAGATATCATTAAATATGTGATTGGTTCAAAAATTGATTTGAAATTTTAAATATTTCAATGTGAAATGGACTATAAAAGATAATAAATAACAAAAATATGGCAACCTAATCTTTTTTAAATCAAATTTCTTTTTATTGAGAAAGCTTCAATGCATGTTATTATTAAACTCTTCATTTGATGATGGTTTGTTTTTCAATTTTTACTTTATTATATCGTGACATATTTTTTGAACCCACTTTTTCATTCTATTTGTGTGACAAAGTTGGCATTATCATTTCAAAAATCCACTATAAATGTATTATTTTCTTTAAATTCATTCAAATTTTAAAATATGATTCCCATTGAATTTTATTGCAACATGGATAATTTAGATTTTTATCATATTAATTTTCAATTTGGCTTTACATTTTAGATTCATTTACAATGCAAAAAAATTACAATTGTGATAGTTTGAATAGTCTTCCTAATTGTGTTTTGCCTTACAATTGCGTGAAGGACATGAATACTTTTTTCTCCAAAGGCAAAAAGAATTACAACTACTTTGAAATCATCCTAAACTCAAACACAACAATGCACAAACCAAGATGATGACACCTCAAACAAGTGATGCAACAAAAGGTTCCATCCCTATTGCACATAATTTGACAATTAGCAAGAAGTAAGCAATCAAAATTTCATAGATTTCACACGCTATATTGAATAGCTAAAAAACTAAAAAAAATGTTAAACACAACAAAATGAAAAAATTGTATGAATTAATGAGAAATTATAGTTGGTTGAATCCTTTCAACAATTAGAGGCGATTAATCAAATAATTTCTTAGATTATAGTATGCAAATTGGTTTTGAACATTTTTTATGCCTTGAATATATTCTACAAGTGTCAACCCCTTCATCTAAATGTCATTGGGCACTTCAATGGTCGGCTCCACAACCTCACCTTGAAGCCTAGATTAATTAATTAATTTATACTCATGAAGTAGGATATTCATCTTACAATGTTGTTTAATATGATGCACAACATTGGCATATCTATGATCACAACACAATCCCACAATTGATAAGGCATTAAAGCAACATTCCACAACTTTACAAGCTACCTTTTATAGTTTAGAGAAATGTTGACATTTTTCCCCCTATGGTTCATGGATGGTATCTATATGAAACACAACCACTAAGGATAGATGCCATTGATAGGCAAGTAATAACATGGAAAAAATATGGTAAAATAAACAACAATAATAATATGTTCAAAATTTACTTTACATTTGAGAATTTTTTTGACATAAACATAAAAAATAAATAAATAACCTTTGTAAGTAGAAATATAAAACCATTCAAACCTCCATTAAATTTGTGGTAATTAAATACAAAAAAAATTAATAATATAATAAAAGTAGGTAACATATAATTTTGAAACTAACCAAGCAATATGGTGTTTAAAATTATTATTACATTAAAAGCTTAAGGTGTTTTGTTCATTCAATATTTGATCTATTTTCAGTTACTTGAAACAAATTTTGTACACCCAAAACATTTTTTTCATTTTTTTAATTAAAATATATTTAAATGCACATCCAAGATTTTTTATTATAATAAATGAAAATAAAATATTATCTTCAAATTAATAATTGAATAAAATATTTTTTTGTTTTCAATACATCAAAATTTACTTATGGTTACTTGAATGCAAATACAAATAATAATTAATGGTCATTGTACATGTTTTAAAGTGATAATTAATTTGGTGTACTTATAATATAACAATGTTTTTACTATATTATGGGAAAATGTGAAAAAGTTTGAAATGGTTTTAATGAATATGAAGTACTCAAAACCAATTCTAAAACATTATAACCAATGTTTTAAAGCAAGAAAATGATTTCTAAAAAGACTTGAAAAGAGTTGAAAATGATATGTTTTGATAAATCCTTAATATAATAGTATTTTTTAATTATTAATTTTGGAATATTCAAAGCATATTCTATGAATGTTATTGGATAAACACATGACGACAAACTTGGTCATGGGTCGTTTTACTGTATCTACACCCACTTGCCATTCTTTGGGACTAGGAACAACAATTATTTACTTTATCATGTTTTGCACATTGCCATTCACTTCAAAATTGAGGTAGATGCATGCACACCCCCCAATAGATCCCAAATCAAAGGGCTTCTATCTAAAACATTCAAATCATTGCTTCGTCCTAGTAATCCAAAATATGCATGCCCTATACATTTGACTTGTTCCCATCGTCGTTTGTGAATGAACTTTGTTAAACAACAAGATAGTTTTTCCAACAATATTGTTTATTGTCCAATGAATCAAACATGGCCAAACCAACCCCTCTTTGCGTGCACTTTCATCTTTTTCTCCAAATCTATTCATGTATGTTGTTTGAGGAATTCAAGTTCACAAACCTCTTTCATTCGTTTCACAAAGTATTTTAAATATGTAAAAGTTGTGGCTTTTTCAATTTTGTTGTCGTCATCACAAGCATTAGCAACTTGATCATATGCAAGCATGCACAAAGCTATTTTGCACGTCCAAATGGAATTCAATCCAACAACACAACATGCATATTTTTTTTATACAAAATAGTTGTCATGTGCATAAATATTTTCCATGATTTGGTGGAGCAATGGGTGGTGCATTTGATATTAACAACAATTTTTTTTGCATTTACAAAATTTTGGAGTTATACAAAGGAGAAAGAGGAGAAAAGGTTGTTGCCAAAGCTTCACATAGGAGAAAAAAAGAAAGAAAGGTGTAGTTGGAACTTCTGAAAGGAGAGAAGGAAATAAAGGTGTTATCGATTCCTACATATAAGAAAGGAGAGAAAGGAATCATTAGAGCTTTTCAAAGGGGAAAAAGGAAAGAGGATGCACGTTGAAAGGAGACACACAAGGTGGCAACAACAGGCAACAATTCAACACCAAACTTGGTTGGTGTCGAATTAAGGTGCAAAATCCAATTTCATACCTTGTCGGTGCATGATGTAAATTTTTCATGCCACATTGGGCATTATGGGCTAGATTTTGAACAAATAGGGGCTATAGGTCCTATGTTTGGTGAAATTTACAAAAAAAATTATGATCCATGGAATTTTTTAACTTTCGCGAGGGAAGCCACAAAAGGTTCTTGTTCAAGGAGTTAGTTGTAGAGAAAGCCTTGACCACCTTAGTGTAAATTGTTCATTATGTTTGTAAATTTTATGAAGGTTTGTATTCAGTGGACCCGAAACATGATGAACTTCGACCAACAAGAGTTGCAACGTGTCCCATGGAAGGTAATGGATTTTATGAATCAAGAGTTGGTTAAGGGAATACATTTAGGAAACTAAAGTAGTAATCATTGCATTACCTTGGGGGAAGGTGTTTAAGCACAATGGGCTAATAATGGAAATTTTCCTAAACAATTTTAAAGACATTTGACAAGACATACTTGAAGTGCTTTGAGTAATGTGAAAATTTGACCAACTTTCATATTTTCTTATTCAAGGTTTGATTGTCCTAATCCCTAAGTTTGGCAACCATTCCTTTATTGGGAATTGACATCCCATAACTATGTTTAGAAACATATATAAAATCTTTGCCAAGTTGTTTTAGAATTGTTCATATGCTCATCTACCAGACATCATCCACTTAAATTAAATTGAGTTTGTGGTGGGCACACTAGAAAGAATCTTGTCCTTTGCAACTAAAAAGTCACTGATTAAAAATTTTCAATGATCCTATGAATGATTACGATACAATATAACTTTCAATCTTACATGTAAAAATAATAATAATCATAAATGAGTTTTTTTGTCATTAATGAATGATAATATCACATATGGTATTAATGAAATCATTAGTACACAATTGTTTTCATCATAAGACATCCATGACAAAGGACAAAAATATGGAAACTTCTAATTGTCACTTATATGATTATAAAATGACTATTGTTTTAAATGATGTGGGTGGTTGAAAGCAAGCACCATCAAATGTTGTTGTTGTTGTTTAATTTTGAAAACAAACAATTGGGAGTTTTTGTTTACTACTATTTAGACCTTTATATTTAGATAAAAGTGGGTGCATTGTGTTTCAACATTTTACAAGCTCACAACCTCTTCAATCAAAATCAATGCTGAGATTAAAGGCTTGTTAATTAATTTGTTTAGATCAATTTCATAGGGTTGTCCACTCTTGCCATATTTGTTCATCTTGGCAATTGATGTTCTTAGTTATTTGCTTGCGAGTTTAGCTTATTGTGTGTGTGAACTTGCACGTTTGGGCAATGGTTAACTCACAAATTAATCATTCAGATGTCATCATATAGTATCTTGAAGGCATCACAAAGAATTTAAACAAGGTAAGTTATGTACTTGTTTATTTTTTTGCAAACCAATTAAGACAAATGTGAACTTGCATATAATCTTCAACCATTTGAAACTTTAATATCATTTGAGATTATGAATGGGGGAAGATATCAGCTTAAAGTTGGGTTAAATTAAGGGGAAGGTGTGAAGTACTTAGGTTTGCAAATGGGTTTCCATCTTCCCACGGAAGTTAATTTTAAAAAGTTGATGTTTATCTTGAAGGCAAAATTCATAAGTTGGTCTAGCAACATTTAAAAAAATTGGTACATCCTAATTTCAAACTCGATGATCCTTGCTTCCATTTGGTATGTTGTGGTATATCGGAATCCCAACGTGCACATGTGTGACCAAATGAAAAGCTTGGTAAAAATTACATTGGGGGAGGTTGCCAGCAAGACTCAAACCAACATCAAATGGGACATGTGGTTACCCTACCATATTACAAGGGAAAATTAGGGACCATACACCTATAATCCTAGGTTAAGTCTTTATTGATGAAGTTGATGGTGTGCATACTCTCCTAAAACAAAAAATTATGGGAGGATTTTATTGCAAAGATGCATTTTGTTCACACGACCTCAAGGTAAAAAACTTTTTTACCATGCACTTGGACATGAGTTGGTTATTTGCAACAAATTAGTTCCCCAAGATGGCCTTCCCATTTTGGAATTCTTTGTTGAATGCTTGGAGAAATGTGCAAAATGGTCTTGTTAAAGTAAAGCTTGAGGTATTGAAAAAGTGCTTAAGCTAGTTTTGTTTAGTGACTGTTCTATCTTGTACACTTGTTACTTTAGTAGGATGCACTCACATTTAGGACTTTTGGGATGACCGAAGTTTCAACTAGAATAAGTTCAAGGTTTTGTGTGTGTAGGGGACAATTGCATTTGTCACAACTTTTTATGACTTAGCCATAGTCATACCTTGGGATTTAGGATCCATGCCTTGCACCTTTTTTTTAGGAGGACTAAATGAGTCCTAGTTTTGGGGCGACTCAAGGAGCTGCTTCAAATGGGTTTATCACATATTGGAAGCAGTTGGTGAGTTCATTACGATTATGAGTTTAGAATTCATGTAAACTCAAGAGAGTTGGAGTGATTAACCTTTCAATTTATTTGATTTTCATTAGCTGGCATATCAAGGGTGTGAATCTTGATCTACAAGGGCTTGAAAGGCCATTTTTAGCCAACTTTATTTGACATTCGAAAAGAATTCACAAGCATGCAACTTTTGAAGATAGCCACATCAAACCATTTCAACTAAGCCTAAGACTTGAGTTAACTACCAACAAACAATCAAACCTTACCATGTTTCAATTGGGTCACATCAAGGGACCTAGGTGAATGGACTTGGAAAGTGGAAAACAACCTTGGCTAGGTGCATTTCTTTAGTTATTTAGTTAAGCAAAGGTATCATGAGAAACGCTACAAGAAGTCACTATGTTTTTTATCAAAAAAAATCAGTGAAAAATATCCCCATGCAGTCCCACACAATGGCATGATTTTTGACCATTCATTATGTAATTTTGTTTTCAAAATTTGAGTCATTTGTATGCAATTAGAAAAAAAAAGGAATATATAGTCAAAGTAGGCTTAATTATTTTTATGATTGTCCAATCTTTTTCCTTCAAACCTTAATAACTTTTTTTAATTAATTATTTTTGACTAATTGCATGCAATAAACAACTTCATCATGCAAACATCACTTCAAATTTCATAACATTTGGATGACATGAGAAAAAGTTATGAATGTTTACTTTAAAATGCATAATTCAAATAAAGACCCCAAAAACTAACTTAACATGAACAAGGTTTAAGCAAGGAGTTAATTAGCTGAACTCAATCCTAATAAGGATTAAATATTTAAGCTTTTGCCCCTGCCTAGGGGAGGCAACTAACACCTCCCCGTGTGCATCCTACGCCAAGCTTAAGGTTTGTCTCTTTTGCCCAAGGGGCTACTCAGGGGCAAAGTTGGGAAACTTGGGACTTATGTACTTCGCCTGTGAATGTGCCCGGGATGACAGCCAGTTCTCACCGATTCAGGATTTATTTAGCCAGTGGTCTCACAATTCAACGTTCATGAGATCACCATAAATGCATCAGAAGTGTCTCAACAAGAGATGCCCATTTGATATTCCCAAAACATAAAAGAACAAACCAAGTTGCACCTTGCACCTAATTTCCCAGGTCCATAATGTGACAGTCAGGACAATTCCCAAAGTTATATGCTTTTTGTAGTTGGTATTTATGACTTCCAAGTTCCCGCCACGCTGACAATAATAGACAAAGGCATTAGTTGGTAGCACATAAGTTTTATGGAAGGTTGTTGTGATATACATGTCCAGGGCCAGGAATTATAAATAGTGTCCTTTTCTGGCCTAATTGTTGTTGAAGAAATGAGCAAAGACAGTGATGGATCTGTTATGCAGGGAGAGCGTTGCCATCAAACAAAATGTCTTGCAACTTGCAACTTCCCGAAAGTCAAGTCCAGCAAGTTATGTTCTGTTAGTTCTCGCTATTTTGTCTTGCAAGTTATGCTCTTTTCTATAAAAGAAGAGGGAGGCTACAAGGTAGGAGCATATAGGAGCAGAGCTGCTGAGCTAAATTTAGGAGGGTAAAATAGGGAAGAAAGGTATTCTGCATAACTGCTCTTTACTCTGCCGCAATGTTATGAAGTCTGTATATGGGGTTGTTCTATTATTGTAGAAAACTCAAGCACATATACAGGTGTTGGAATAGACTTGTGACTAACTCTGAAACTAGCTTAGATGACAAATGAGCTTGTTAGAACAGGTGCCTTGGATTCATTTGAGGAGTTGTTGTAAACTGGCCCTTATGTTGTAATAGTCTCATTGCTTGTGCCTATCTGAGAAGAAAAATAATGTGACAGATGAATTGAGATCCTTTGAATTTGTGCCTTGAATTGTTTTTCGATGTTATCAGCTTTTTGACCTCGTACTTAACCCTTAATTGACATTTGACCAAAACAGTCCCCATACAAAAGTTGGCCACGTCTTCACAAATGTACCCAGAAGTCATCAATTCTTTGATTAAAAAAAAAAGAAGGATTTGGTTCAGAAATGAAATCCCCACAGTTCAATTTTTATTTTTTTTAAGTTTTTGGAGGATTGCACCAAGATACCATGCTTTGTTGACAGTAAAAAATATAAGACAAATAGAAAGCATCTATATGAAAATGTGAAAAACTGGGTTAAGATGAGGAAAAATGGATGGTCGAAATTGATCTCCAGTGTAACTCTACACAAAATCATACAAAATTCATCTATTTTTGGGCAAAAAAAAATCACCAGTGTTTCGGTCTGTTCTCAGCCTTGTCATGTTTTGAGCACCTAGTATGAGCTAACCCCACTCACGCGTTCTACAGTTTTGTAACATGGGCAAAGAGAAAAATTTGGAAGTGGAAATGTTGGACTCTGCCCAAGCTTGAAAAACCTTGCCAGTTGGCTCAAGAAATTCCAATGAGACATCTTAAGTGTGAAAAAGATATTCTGACATGTCCCCTATATCACAGGGGTATCAGTTTTTAGCCTCCTCCATTGTAGGTAGGAGAAACATTGAGGTGGTGGACCATATTGGGTTAAATGTTGCATGTCTTTTGCATGCGGCCTATGCAAAAAGACATATCCTGCAGGGGGCTTTAAACACCAGGTTAGACCTTTTAACAATGCTTCTCTGATTTTACTACTTAGGATCCACATACATTAACATATTTTCAGCCTTGCAACCTGTTGCCCACATCAAGAGAGAGTCATGTTGTTTGTCCAGTTAAAAATGTCTCTGCGGTGCTAATATAGATCAACACCCTCTGTATATTGGTCATTTGAATTTTTTTCTTAGTTATCTTGAGGGAACTAACAGTTAAATGTGTAACAGGGTTTGATAGGTTTGGGAGAGTTTTACAGGACCAATGAAAATGTTAGAAAGGGATCATTATTTTCAATGTTTAGCAAGAATAGGATTGTGTGGAGGCCTGAAGGTGTTTTTCCAGACTCAGGATTGCTGGATTTGGTAGTTTGGATTTATTTTCTTAGTTATGCTGAGTGAATTAACAATTCAATGTGTAATAGCTATTTACAGACATGATTCTAGCATATTACATGTGCACTTTGATTTTTTTTTATAGCAGTGATTGCTGTGTGGCCAGTTTTCCTCTATGGTAAAGTATTATTGAGGTTTTTGGCAGGCCATTTGCTGAAGGTGGAACCATTGGCAATCAATGAAGTGACACTGAAGAGGTGGCCAATTCACTAAGGGTTGAAGGGCAGGGATTTTTTTCTGGGTGAATTTTTGTCAAATGCTGGATTTATTTTTCAAATTTGTGACATTTTAATGTTTTGTGAGCTTTTTAGTTGCTAAATTTCCAAAAAAAAGTATATTTAAGAGAAATCACTAGATTCTATCCAAAGTTTCAACAAGTAGCCAAAAATGTAGAAGAATTACAGATTTTAAAAAAAAAATTCATATTTTCTTAAGGTGAAATCTAGCTAAATCGTCATATAGATGATTGCCATCTCAGCTCCATAGAAAAATTGAAGAAAACAAAAAGAAAAAAAAAACCCTTTGGTGAAGGCTGGAACTAGTTCACATGGGTTGGTAATCACTGGGTGTTGTCCACTTCTTTATTTTGAAACAAAACCTTCAGTTTCAGTTTGGTTTTTTTTTGGGGCTTTGATAGTATTGAAAATGGTTTTTTGGGTTTCATGGAACTGTCTAGTTCTGGAGATGTCCAAATGTATCCGGAGCACAGTCCAGTTTAACCCCCTAAATGTCACCTGGATTCTCAAATCCCAGAGGAAAGTGGACAAAAATTATCTGCCCTGACATTTGGAGGTTAAGATCCGGCCAGGTTCTATCTTCATCAAGCACAATTAAAACTACAAATTATTTGCACAATTTGTTCTGTTCAACTAGTGCACTGAGCCAAAAGCAAACATTTAATGTTATTAATCATGTGTAACAAATTAAAATAAAAAACTTGCTTAAGATAAAACTTTCTTTTGACATTTGAAAAAAAAAAACCTACACCTTAGTAGCTAAAGAACCTGGATTTCAAAGAGAGTAGCCCAGTCCAAATACTGGTCCCAATTTTACCAAAAGGCTGGTTCCATGGCCCAAAAAACTTGTGAACCTCTCTCTATTTGGAGTACCCTAACACTTGACTTGGACTTGGCCCATCACAACTTTACCATAGCTATGCACATTGGGATTGCACTCTTTAAAGATGTAGCTGTTCCTGCTCCGCAAGACATGACAATATTGGAGAATGTAGTTTGGAGTTTGGACAGCCTCCCTCACCCATTGGATTCCAGATGTCATGTTTAGGCTAATAGGTACCCAGTTTTTTACACAAAGTACTGAACTGTGTTCTGTAAGCATTTTGCGCAATTTACTTTTTTGACAATTTTTCTCATCTTTTAAGGTTTAAAAATCATTGTTGGTTGATTATTGAACAAATGATCAGTTATCAACAAAGGTCCAAGGGTAGGTTATTCATAACCAATGCTTAAGGCCTCAAATTGATTAAGAATTGGGTAAAGACCTTACCTGTCTTATATATACATATTTATATCTATATAGGAGATCTGGTGAGACCCTTATGGTTTGGATGTTCCTCTGATTAAAAAACAAAAATTAGACCTGTTCTCTTCTGTTTTTCTTCCCAAGAATTTTTTTAATCTGTTAATATTAAAGTATTTGAGTTATCACTTTTCATTTGGTCACACTTATCCAATTTTAGTTAATTTTAAAGGCCACTTTGGGCTTGAATTTGATTAGTGTCATTTGACAATTGCAAGAAATGCATAAAAAATGAAGTTTTTTGACTTGGGGGGTCAAGGTTTAAGGTAGAAACCAACTGGCTATTGGGTTAGGTATCAGGTCTGGTATTTCAAAACTAACCCTTGTGAATAACAGGTTGGTATTATAAAAATGATAACCAAAGAATTTGATAATTAGGGATATTTCTTAAGCAATCAAATTGATGATAGGAAAATCTAAAAATTATTCAAAATCCAATTATTTGATACCTGAATTTGGAGAAAATAATTTCACAAAGAACTATGCCCCCTCAATTATGAAAACAAAGGAAGAACAGCAAACACTCGCATAAAACCTCATGCTATTGGCTAATTATTGGAAAGTTGCACACTTCCCATGGAAAGTTTCACTATGAATGAAAATCCAGGGAGCTTCTTCCTGGGAGGCATCTGGGGCACCTACCCAAAAAGTTGCACGATTCCTTGAGGAAGCTCCATAAGGTTTTACTGGGAAGCTCCTTGGATTTTCATGCTGGGGATGCATACGAGTTGCTCCCTGGGGAGATTGCACAATGGATGAAAATCGAGAGAGTTACCCAGAAGGAATCTGTGAAATTGGACAATTTGCACAGTGGATGAAAATTGGGAGCTACCCCAAAAGTGGTATGCAAGGAACTTGCACAATGGATGAAAAAATGGATGAAACCTCATTGTTTAAGTACACTAGATTCACCTTTGCCAATCCATCCATTATGCAACTTTTTGATCATTTCAAAATGTTTTTACACAAGTTTAAACTTGGCATTTCAAGAAGATGGCTTTTGAAGAAAAAAAGTACAAACTAATAAAATGAGAATCTCCATCTTGACGCTAGGGGAAATCTTTGTGTGCCAATGTCTTCTGAATTGAGCCAATGCAATATTCATTCCTTCTCTTCTGTGGCCAACCTTTTACCCTTACCACCAATGCATATTTAATTCATTGCTTCTCTTTTGTGGCCAACCTTTTACCATTACCATGGGAGGGGCCAAGCTATAGAACCCAGCCCAACCACTTGGCTGTCAAGTTCCAACTACATACTAGAGATCCTAGAAACCGGACTGCAATGTGTATTTTGCAGCTAATTGGCTTTAGTATATCCAATTCCAATTTGTACATATATTAATGCATTGCATGTCAGTGAAGAACTGGTAGAATTTTTCTCTATGCAAAACTCAGTTGCTGAAACTTGAGACCAACCCTCCGATCATCACTTTCCATTCTAATAGATTACACAATATTCTAACTGCCTGGCCAGGAGGGTTGATGAGTTTCTTGTGTCTTTTCAAAAAGATCTTACATATTCTTCATTGTCGGTATGCCACTCCCACTAGTTTCAAGGACTACCATAATGAGCCAAACCACTCAGGTCTGGCCTCCTGTTGACTTGTGGTTGCCTCATTACGGTTAGCCCTCACTCAGTGGCTTATCCTACAGTTACAAAGTAGGGGTTTGGAGGCAGTTCCAATTGCAAGCCCTCTATTATATAGTAAATGATGTGACCCAGCACCCACCAGTGCATGTGCTTAATCTTGTAATTCAGAAAGACTAGTGTGAACCTGGTGCATAATGTACCCGTCGAGCTTCCCCTTGCTCGTGCCTCCCACTTCGCCTGGTCTTTTTTCGTTCGTGCCTCCCCTCCGTCCGATCCTTCCTCACTTTAGCCTGTGCTGATCCCCCTTCGCCTGATCCTTCCCTGCCCGTCCCCCCCCCTCGCCCGTGCTTGCCCCTCCTGTTGGCCCCTGCCACCCGTGCTGGCCTGTCCCCCTCCCCACCCGTGCTGGCCCCTCCCCTGTTGGCCCCCACCACCCGTGCTGGCCCCCCCTATCAGTTGGGTAATAACTGTCACGGGCAGTGACTACAAAAATTTTCTAGGCATTGCCCGGACAGACAGACACCATTATAGCTTTAATAATTCAGAAAGATTAGCCATTCAAAAAGACAGCAGAGATTAATAGAGCAATTTATGAATGGTAAAAAAGACTTTTCAAGTGCCCTTACACTTATGACAGCATAATTGCTTTGTAATGGAGCCATAATTCTATGCAACAAATTACTAGCAGCCAGAAAAGAGCCAGATTGCTATATTCGTTGCAGTAAATAGTTAGAAATATAGAAGGAAGATTAAAAATTTGTGCTTCATATCCAATTTATAGCCAGATTTGGCTGAATCCTTTTCTTACCCACAATCGTCACTTTTCTTCATATGGATGACAGCCATCCAGTCTGCATAAAACAAAGTGCACAAGTAATGTGCAACAACCCTGTCTGTAAATAATTATTACTCACATATTACTCACATAATCGTTAGTTCAGTCCAGATAAGTGAAACAACAAGTTCAGATTACCAAATTCAGCAATGCCATTTAGATGGAAAAACAAAAATCAGGCCTACACCAATCTTATTTCGCTGAAAATTGAAAATAGTGAATTTGTTCTATCTATTGCATTGGTCCTCTATAATCCTCACCAACATACCAAACCCTCTTATACATTTAAATACTGTTCCACTCAAAATAACTAAAAACCAACTCAGACCACCAAATCCAGCAATTTAATCGGCCATAACATTTTTTCTTCGCACCTACACAACAGCCTATTCAGCAAGCTCTATATATTTGTGCACTAAAATGGTATAAGCCTAAACAAACAGGGTCAAAACCACCCCCAAAAATTCAACGTTAGCCAATCTGAAGTTTGGAGGCGTTGGGTAATTATCCTTTTTGGGCTCCTGCGATTAATAGCATTTTCTGTCCGAGTACGGTCGGCAATGAAGGCACTGCCAATTCCGCTGTCATTCGCGTGCCAAACTATGTGCCAGCATAGAGAGGTAATCCTGGCTGCTTGCAGCAGTTGGGCTTGCTGAGGTATGGGACTTCATCTTTGTCTGAAGGACACCAGCTACGCTTTCAAGTCTAAGTCCTTGCGCAGCAAACGCGTTTCTCAAGGAAGTTTTACTTTGCTGTGTGAAGTGGAGTGGCGAGGTCCAGATCATCATCTGTTATATTAAGTCTTCTGCAGCCATGGACAAACGAATGGGAGTCTGGAAGCTGGCAGTATTGTCTTTGACTGTGCCGGAGTGCAATCTCTCGAGCTTTCCAACTGTGTCGGCTCAAACTTCAGGTTAATCATATACATTGTCACTGGTTTGTGTACGTCTTTTCTGGTATGTAACAATCTTGCCGCACTTTAGAAACGTAGCATACTTATGTTTCTTGGAAAATGAAATGGAAACCTGAAGCTAGTATAAGAGACATGACATGCTATTGGAAGAGAAGTTTGAACAACTGTTCCTGAGAACTTGGACTTCCTTGTAAACATGTGCAGCAACGTCATCTGTTAGTATGTGACCAACGACTTTATAATTCCGACCGCTTGAGTTCTCAGCACGCGTGTGGACTTACTTAATCTCAAGTTATAGTTCTACAAGTGATGTTGACTTCCTTTTTCTCCACCTTTTGCCAGGATCGATTTCTGTCGACTGCGGTTCAGACGCCAACTATGTAGATAGTGTCAGAAATATCTCATGGGTCCCTGATGATGCGTATATAATAAATGGTGTAAACGGAGACGACCCAAGTGCCCAGACTTATTATCCAAACTTCTCGGAATTCAAAGTCGTTCGATACTTTCCTAATTCTCTGGCCAAAAACTGTTACAGATTTGCAGCGATGCCAAACACGACGTACGTGATCAGAGGGATTTTCTTCTATGGTTCTTATGACAACGCTACCAAGCTCCCCAGCTTTCAGATGGCTATAGACGGGACTGTAGTCACCAACGTTACCTTTGATGACCCTACCATATTTGTGTATCACGAGATTACTTTTATGACACAGCTGAATAACGTGACCTTTCTATGCCTATTACGGGACTCCTCTAATTCAGTTCCCTTCATTCCCGCCATATCTTTTTGGTCTCTGCCGGATGGTTTCTGGAACGTTAATGGTGCTGCCATCCTCGGTGAAGGAGTATAGTTGAAGACAAAATACAGGCTGAACTTTGGTGGAAACGAACTCGTCAGGTATGTAGCCCAAATTATCCTCATTACCATTCAATGATTTCTCCAAGCGTCTTCAAACAATTACTGACAAAAAAACAGAAAAGCCTCAATGGTCAGAAAATAGGGTTTTGATCAATCTGTTAACCTGAATCATCTGACCCGATAGGTTGTCACTAGTCTGAACATGCAATAATCTTCTTTTATCTCTGATGGATCACAGTCCCATATTTGGCACTGAATTACTTTGAGAATCATTCGCTTGAGGAAATGCTGCATTTCGGCCACAAGGAGTCTTAGATTTCTTATAATTCTGTCTTTATAGCATTTCCAGTTTATATTGCAGACATCCCGATGATGCTTTTGATCGCTACTGGTTTCCCACTGCAGCCAACTCAACGTTTCTACAGAGTACCATTTCACCTGTGCAATGTTTAATGGCAAGCTCCCCCATGGACGTTGTGGTATGATTGGGCAAACCCCCTGAAGCAGTGATGGATACCACCCTGACAAGCTCTCCTAACATGACAATCTCCTTCCCAGATACCTACAGCTATCAATATGTTCTGTCATTCTACCTTGCTGAATTGGATCCAACAGCAAATGCTACTTCATGGCAATTTTACTTCTTTCTGCCTGCTGACGCAAATATCCATCTGTTGAATCCATTCTCATTGTTCTTGGGTCATTATTCGCTCTGTTTGTACTATACATTGACCCCTGGATAAGGTATTCATATGTCTGAAGACAAAAACAGTTCAAGTACTATGGGTCCATTGGCAAATGCCTTGGAGCTTTTTGAAATTAGCACCAACCACATTGCTGGATTGACAAACAATCAGGATGGTGAGTTGTTCATCTGACTGTAAATACTTGCTTTCCTGTTGCTTCTAGATCCTAGGATTCATTTTGTTGTAGCAAGTGACCTTACTTGTGAGCTGTTAGGGTCTGTTAGGCTGTTGTGATCACAGATTCTGCTTGAGAATAATTTGAGAAGCCTAAAAATATGTAACTTGGAGAATTAAGAATAATTTGATGGAAAACTTAACAATCCATCAAATTATTCTTAATTCTGCGAGTTACATATTTTTAGGCTTCTATTTCAAGTACACCCATTTTCTTCATTTCAAAATGTTTTGAAAAAACTATTGTACCCCATAGTTCATAAGCTTGAATGTTGGAAGACTTGAGATTCTCTGCAGGAGACGCCCAATCCTTGGATGAATTATTTTCATGTTTTTGCATAGCTTGTCAAACCTGGAACTTACTCACATAGTGATTCAGTCAATTTTCAGCCTTTGAGGAATGTAGATTCACATTTCACCACACTGATGTCTTATGTTGTTTCAATGTAATTTCCCTCTCATAAGAGGCAAATTCTTGACATACAATTATGTCTGCATACTTGGTGTGTCCCTAGAATCTTCTC
>Ga0116229_10003049_pt1 | contig 27494 bp, 11 predicted proteins | sample S1TSphgellanicum_3_FD_87313 | JGI IMG/M metagenome (GOLD analysis project Ga0116229, IMG submission 87313) | Host-associated microbial communities from peat moss isolated from Minnesota, USA - S1T2_Fc - Sphagnum magellanicum MG | ecosystem: Host-associated > Plants > Peat moss > Unclassified...
CTGCTGCTGCGACTCTGGCTGGTCGTTGGAGCATTTTGCTGAAAGAGATGATGAAGATCCTGGAAAGACAAACAACAACAACAACAATGAGTGCAATATGCAATAGTTTGAATCCACCAAAAGACAGACTTACTTACTTACTTACTTACATACATACATACATGCTGTTTGAATAATGTTGCAAAAACTTTTGCAACAGATGATCATACACACTGAATCAATCAATCAATCCTTTCTTTGTCCAAACAAACAACAGTGGCTCATCATCGTGTCATGGCCCTGCCCTGTTCCCCCCCGTCCCGCCCTGCCCCCCTCATCAAAACTCTTCCATTATGGCACCACCCAAGTTCCAAACCAAGCGCGGTTACCAGTAGTTTGGCAAGTTAGAACCGCCAGTTCTGGCTCCAGTTACTACTGCAAGTCTGGTTCCAGTTAGTTAGTTAGTAATAATCTGGGTTTTTGTTCTGGTTTGCAGAACTGCCCCATTCCGGTTGAACCAGATTATTAACCCTGGTTTTCATTTAGTAATAATAATAATAATGTGGTTCCGGTTTCAGTTCTCTCATTTTCAATTAGTAAAAACTGAAATTTTGGACTGGCAACAGAACCAGACTATTTTAAGGATTAGATCTGTAACTGGGTTGGTTCCTGTCTCTATTTTACGTGTGGAATCAGAACTGGAACACAGATTTTAGGAAAAAAACTAAAACTAAAACTAAAACTAAAACCAAAGGGCTAACTGGAAAGTTAAGTGCGGGTTCTAGTCTGGGTTACCCAAAACAGGACCAGGACTAAGTCTGATTTCCAGAACCAGACCAGAATTTGTTTTGGAAGAACCAGTTGTGGAACAGGATTCTGGGGTTTCATTTATGCGAGTTGGAACCAGAATTGGAATCATTCTAATTTATTGTTTTAGAACCCCGAAACAAGAGGTTCTTCATAAACATAAACAAAACAAAAAACATCAGCTGAACAAACACTGGTTCAAACCTGCAACAACAACAACAGCAACAACAGATCAAAAAATTAATAAGAAAGTGTTCCATGAGGTTCCCAAAAACTGAAACCCCACAGTTTACAAAAGAACACCTGCTGAACATTCATTCAAAATGAAAACTACCTACCTAGTGAACATTCCTCAAATTGTGGAAGCAAATGACAAAACTACCCACCATTGTAGTATCCATATGTATAAATAGCATGCCCACCTGAGTATATAATACTGGTAGCTATGATGGATTGGTATTGGACATACCAGTTGGGTATGACCTGAGACAACAATACCAGTTGTTACGGGACCTGAGGTAATATTATAGCAGGTGTATACCTGCCATCTACCAGGCAAAAATAAAATAAAATCAGCCTTGGACCTAATACCAATAAGATACAGGTATGAAAATATACCCCCTCCCCCCCCCGGCCCCCCCCAAAGGGTTACCCAATACTAGTTCCTTCTCATGTATGAAGAAACCAAAAGAAAAACCCATAGTGTAGCTAGGCTGGTCACCGAACACTTAGTGTCTCGGAGGTCTGCGAATTTCTGGAGAGTGCTCCTTTGAATTTCGTGCTCAAAGAGAAGGAATGGTAGCCCTACTATTTGCACACCCACAGAAAGTTGAATCGTTGAAAAGAGGAAGAAATGAGTCAGATGTGATCCTCCAAAGTAAGGGGGGGGAGGGGGTTAAATGGTGGAAACCAAAAACCACTGAACACTTGGAAGACTATTATCAAACACCCAAAAAAGTCTTTAAAAGTCGCTCTATTGCCTTTTATGGTTCAAAGATTTATTTGTAGATCATAAGGTTTGTGCTCTTATAGCACTTTAAATCACTTAAATTGAACAAGAAATGAGAAAGTTATGAGCATTGAGAGTAAGAGGGGGGTAGAAGAGAGGAAAAGAGAAGAAAAGCGCAATTTTATAACTTGGAAAAGATTAGTTCTCTTCTTGCTCTTCTATAATTTATTAATTTGCCTCTACTGTTCAAAGACAAATTGAAGAGCTCAAGTTAGCTAGCGCTCCCATAACAACAACCAACATTTTAAATCACTCAAAATGAAGAAGAGAAGAGATGAGGAAGATATGAATAAAATGCTCGGTCATAGGATAGGATACCCTACCAGGACCAAAAAGTCTTGTATGTTCAAAAGTCGATACTAGTACAACACTGCTATACCTACTACCATGGTTGGTTATGTGGTCTCTCCCTGACAGGCAGAGGCAGTAAACAAAGAGGGAGAGAGAGCCCTCTCACAAATATAGTAGTTTCTGAGGGGGGGCAAATTGATATGTCAAAGCAAGAAACAGTAGCATTTTTAAAGTAGGTAGCATATAAGTTTGGTACTCTGACAATCCAGCAAAACAGATTCAAACACACACTATTACTAGATAGACATGTTGAAAAAACACGAAGTAGGAAGTACTTCAGGTTTCCTTTGCAGCAGTTACTACTTATTATTAGATGTATGAAAAAGGGAGAGAATTTTTTTCACTTTGCAGACAATGTTTGATTTGCACCTATACAACAACAGCCATGGAACAGTGGCAACCAATTCCTCTCTACCTACATACATACATACATACATACATACAAACAAACAAACAACAACAATAATAATTGCAACACAACTCCTCCCCCATATCATCAACAAGCAACCCATCCAACGTTAGGTAGGCACCAAGGGAAGCCATTGGGGTTACCACATTGGGGGTTTTTATGTGACTGAGCAAGACACCCCCACCTATGCACCATCATCCATGGAAACCCATTATAATTTTAGTTGTGAATGAATCACAAAATGAGTGCTAATGTCTACCTTGGTAACCTATCCAGTAAACCCTGTTGCTTCCCCATCACACTAGCTAGGTAAGTAGATATATAAGTGGGTAAAGTATCAAAAGGAAAGTAAAGAAGGAACAACCTAAAGTGATTACTATGTAGATAGGTCGGTAGGTAAGGTACTTGATGGCTAACCAGGTAGGTAGTAGGTGCATGTGGATGTTTTTTAGCTATGGGACAGGAATACAACCCAAAAAAAAAAGTGTGTTTGGAATCCACACACCATCCATAATCCAGTATGGTGTGCTGATGAGTGCGGGCTGGTTCACTCTAGCTCCCCACCCACCCCCTCCCCCCGCCTTCGCATGTCACCAAGGTTCATTTGATTGATGGATGGATGGATGAATGAAATATCACAATTATGATGGGATGCAAGCTAGAGAGAATGAATGACCCAATAAAAATGATGTTCACTCTGGCTCACAGGTGGGTGAACAAAGTGTGTATAGCTTTGTTGTTGTGGTGGTGGTGGTGGTGGTGGTGGTGGTGGTCGTCCTCCTACCAACTGCAAAAGGTGATCACAGATAAGAATGTGTGGGTGGGGTATCCATTTCGTCGGCCAACACAAGGATGATTACAAAAGCTGTACCTTGGCCATGGGCCTGACCCTACCTTGATGGGGGGAGTAAGTATCACTCCCATCATTCATTCATGCGCGTACTTCCTAGTATTCTAACTAGCACCCATACACAATATGGTTGTGTTAGGTTGCCACTGATCCAACACAAAATCAGGTCAACTAGTTAGGTCATGTTAATAGTCCTGACCCATACATACATAAATCCCCCCCCCCACCACCTTAAACTCCAATCCTTCCTTTCCTTCCTTCAGACACCCTCTTTCTCTTTCCCTGTTTTTGCAGTGAAAGTGAAATACAAAGTTGTTGTTGTTGTCTAAGGGCAACAACTCCAGCATTAGGCTAGCTATACTACTACCATAATGGCATTGTAATACAGTTAAGTACGAAGGTAGCTAGTATTTTTTTGTGTGATGCTTTTATTTTTATTTTTAGTTTTTCCAGAGAAACTTTGACATTATCCGGATCTGGTGTGATGAAAAGCTGCTTCCTTTCCTTACACCATCAGGACAAACAAGGCTTTCCTTCTTTCCTTCCTTCCTTCTCCTGCAGACCATTGCAGAGATAGATGGCTTCCCTGCAACAGTAGAGTCAGTGTAGCAGTAGTGGTCACAACTATGTCACCCATCTGTTTTGTTTTCTCATTATTTGAAGTCTTCTGCTAAGGACTTTAGAGGAGGAGGAAGGAAACGTGAGAACCTCTTGCCCTCGTGCTGCTGCTGCTGTGGGTACTGACCAAAGTGTGTTTAAAAAATAATAATTCCCTTGCAAACTCAAGAAGAGAAAAATGTGAAAAATAAGTGGTTTCTGGGGGTTTTTTCTTCAATTGCCAGACTTCCCCCAAGAGAAAGTGCTATAAATTGTCAGATTTCTGTATATTCAGTTCCAATAGGTAGCCAAAATATTATTAGAAGGGTGCTTAATTTTTAAAATTTATTTATAATAAATATTTCATATCTCCATTTTAGCCAATTTCCATTGCTAATGGTAGGTACATCAGAGCTAGTTTACCTAGGGGAGTAGCTTTAAGTTCCATTAAAGATTGCGCCCTTTTGGATGACAAGTCCATGCCACAACCAGTGATTTTTTTAGTGGTGAATTTTCGTCATTTTGCGAAATATATTTTGAAAAAACTATATATATTCTGTCACAAATTCCCTTAATTTTGTTTTTTTGGGGGGCCAAAATCATCACAATTGCCTACATTATGAAAGGGTGCTTAAGATTTTCTACTTTCATATTTTGAAGATCGCCAAAATTGACTAGACATACTTATGGTTGATCGCCACTTAAGCAACATCACAAAATTGAGAGAAAAAATAATTGCCACACCCCTTTTATACTTGTCTTTCTGTATCATCACCTTTCAATTGTAGCATATGGAAATTGAATATTTTTTTTGTTCTTCCGAGCATTCCAAGCTGCACCAACACATATTTAAAATTCAATTTAGCTCACATCACACTGAGTAAAAGGCTAATTTTCTAAAAATCTTTTCTTTGATATATTGATATCATTTCATGAGTTTCTTGGTGTAATCAATATACAATTTCTTCTAATATTTTCAATAAGTGAAGATTAAAAAATTTCATGTTATAAAATGAATTTATGGGAGTGAAAACGATTTCATGGAAAATCTATGTGATAAGGAATTTTGTTTTGATATTGTAAAGATTCATTCAAACAAATCAAAATATATTATTATTCTGACCTTATGTCACCTTGATCGTCACCACCACTAGTACAAACCAATGCAGAGCCCAAGTTTGGTTAAATTTTTGTCAGCATGATCACCAATTGAGCTACATCAGAAAATTTGAAGGGGAAAAATAAAATAAAATAGACAACCAAAAAAAAAAAAACCCCTGAAAATGGCTTCTTTTGGACCTGGGTTCTGGGCATCTTTACAGCACTACTTACCTTTTTAAAACCCATACTCTCTAACTACCTTTTTTTTCTTTTTTTTTAATTCTTTCTTTTTTTAATTAATTAATTAATTTTGGTGCATAATGGTGGCAATCTGATGAGTTCAGAATATTGAATCTTTTCTATCCATCCCAGTTTAGTTACAAAGCATGTGTTTTCAGTCCAGGTTGTTTGTCCTTTCAGTTTCACAATCTTGAAGAAATAAAAACCCTTTCAAGCAGCCTTTTACCCAGACTATATAGATACTGACTTGATCACCACCTTGATAAGCTAGTGCACCAGTTGGCAACACCGAATGAATCCAAACTGAACAAACATTAGGTTTTGGGATGTTTGGCAATTTTACCACAAATTGGAGTCCTCATACCTTACCCTAAGGTCAGTTTCATCATTAAATAATCCTTCAAAATAGTGAAATGAAATTTTGTGAAAATATGAGGAAGTTGAAATGTTGAAAATCATCATAGTTATCATAGGCTACATTCTGAATAATTTCACTCCTCATATCAGAATATTATAATATATGATGGGAAAATATATAATAATTTCAAATTTGAAAACCAAATTCATTTTTTAAAAAAAAAAAAAGAAAAAAATTATTCGTTTTGTCAATGATGTGTGTGGAAACTAACCCTAGGCTACGGTGGTGGTAACCACAATCTTTACCCACATTTTGCAAGATCTTATGGGCATATCTAATTTTTGTCGTCATGTACTGCAACCGTCCACACCGCCCAAGAACACGAGTGCACCCACCACAATCATATTCCACCTAATCTAGTTAATAAATGAAACAAGTGCACATGAACGAGGTCTGGCCACACATATGCATGGTCTGCATGGGTAGCCTTGGAATTTGTCATCTTATCAAACTAGAGGGGCGTACTTGGGGTAATTTACTGGGAATGGCCCCGTCCCTCCCTGCCCCCATTCCTCGAGTGGCAGTACTACTAAGCAGCAGCAGCAGCAGAAGACAACCCACTTTTTGGCTAGCAACTTGAATGATGCTTGGGGGGGGGGGGAAAGAAAAAGAGGCCAATTGGAGTTGAATTTGTCTGCATGGAAATGCAGAACTAGTAGACAAAGTGCAGGCAGACACTTGCACACTCAAGGAGTCGTCAGCAATAGCTGAGAGATGTGTCACCAAGCCCGCAAAACAGGATGAGCAGCAGCAGCAGCAGCAAACAAATTAACACTGAATTGGGGAGAATCGATCTGACCCACTGTTGTTGTTGTTGATATTCAAACTACTACTGGGGGGACTAGTAGTGTGTCTCTGTGGCCTCATGCTGCTGCTCAGAGTCTCCAGGGTATGTCCATAGCGAACCTTACAAGTGGAAAGAGAGTAGTCACAGCTCCTCTATTCATGGACCCCTCCCACTCTCCCTTCCCCCTTTTCCTTCCCTTCACCCACACTAGTCAAGTTGATGATAAAGTACTTCAGAATGGGCCCTCAATCGTCAATTCTGCCAGAAAAGCCTTCACCCGCTGAACCTGGTAGAGTGAGAGGCAAGTAAGAAGGCGAGTCCAGGGCGGGCGTGCTAAGCAGAATAGGCAGTTGATGGCCGATTCTGCCAGGTACATACACTCTCCCTGGGTGACTTAGCCTTTGGCACTAGGTCTCACCCACATGGATGTCGAGTTGCTGGGCTGGGCTGGGCTGGGCTGGGCTGGGCAGGGCAGGGCAGGGCAGACAGAAAAATCAACACTCCCTCCTCCTCGAAGATGACAGAGGGACACAAATAAATTTCTATCTGCCTAGCCCCAGCATGGCTCAACATCTGGGTGGGAGTTAGTGCTGACCCTGGGTGAGCGAGGGTGATATAGTAGTAGTACTTGGTGGAATTGCCAGTTGATGACCCCATTCACTACCCTCAAAAGCTAGGGTCCGGAAACACCTGTAGAATGAGCACTTGTTGCAAAATGAGCAGCAAGTGTCAATTTGGCGTCACAATTAAGCTCTGCAGGCTAGCTGGAAAAGAGCCTCCCCTCTGCTTCTTACATAATGTTCCTATATCATAATGAGTGAGCATCAGCTCCATCAACAAGTATTGGTTAAGGGTATAGTACTAGATTGCATAGTATGTACAACCAACTCACTCACACTGGAGGAGGAGGAGGAGGTGGTGGTGGTGGTGATGATCATATTGTTATGTATGTAAAAAAATACTATGAGTATGTATATGCTTTTGCTTTTAGCAAACCCTAATTACATGACACCAAGCACAATGATGGTGGTGGTAGCCAATAGATAGTACAGATGGTAAAGTGTTGTGATGCCGAGGAGGTAAAAGGTGAAAACCAGTGTTGGGCGAGTATTGGATTGTAACAATGAGACCATGAGCCTGGTCTAAGAATCTTGCATGCGAGAGAGAGAGAGAGAGAGAGAGAGATTCTGCTAACAGCCAGGTCCTGGTAGGTAGAGAAATTTTCAGATGAAATAGCAGGCTGGTATGGATACCTTAACTATTTCTCCTATACACTTAACTGCTAGCGATATTTGCGGTTTTTTGAAATTTGAGATTACAAGTCAATACCAATATATTGGTCTAGTAAAAGACTAGTAAAATATTTTTGCTACAAATATGACTACCAATGTTTTTATTTTACTTTCATTGAGATGATGACATTTGAAGAAAAATTATTATGAAAAAAATTAAATAATTGAAAAAAAAAACCACTACTTAGATGTCAAAGAAAAAGAAATAAAAATTCTTGAGTTTTGGTCTCAATTTTAAAAAATGTACTGAAAACAATTCAATAATATTGGAAAGGTCATCAAAACAAACGTGAGCCATCTTCCAACAAGCTTTTCAGTTTCAAATAAAAAGTATAAAAAGTAACTCTTGAGGCATCCCATTCCACTTGGCCAATGAATAGCCGGGAGCCATAAAGAAATATGAAATACTAATCCTGTGTATATGTGTGTGTGTGTGTGTGTGTGTGTGTGTACATTTTAAAGAATGAAAGGAAGCCCCCAAAAATGCATACTTGGAGGGATGAGATCAACATAGTGGAATGAAGTGGCACATTCCTCAGGAGGAGGCTCCAGAAGTGTGGGTCAGTTTCTCCTTTCCAAAAAAGCAAAGCTTTGCTTAATAGACGTGAGGACTTTTTGTGCATCACATCCCAGTGGATGCAAGTGGGCTATGAGGAGGAGAGTCAGGTAGGACTTATCATATTTTGTGTCCCCTGCAAAATAGAAAATGTTTCTCTCTCTTATGCACTTAGTTGTCAGAGCCCCCTCCCCACTTCCCCCATCTGGCCCCATCTGCAGTTGTCTAATAAGTCCAAGCTCAAAGAGCTTAACTTCAGGTTTTGCCATCACCAGAGTCCCATCTACTGAGTTCCAAACTTTTTGGCCTTGAATCCAGGTTGGGAAAGGAAAACAAAAAGGGAGGGAGGGAGGGAGGGAGAGAGGGAAGAAGGGGCCACTGGATCATGTAATAGCTCTGCCCCCTCCCTCCCTCCCCACCCTTCCCTTATGGCAAGGTCAAAGTTCAAAGTAGCAACAGTTTAATAAAAAACAGGAGGAAATGTTGTGCCATGAAGTTCCAAAACAAAAATGAACTCCCTGGTCATAGTAACACCTGGTGAATGTTCCTCAAAATGTGAGACCAAATGAACTTGACTCTCTCTCTCTCTCTCTCTCTCTCTCTCTCCCCTGACAGGCAGACAGAGCCCCACCAAAATGAAAGAGGTAACTAACTCATCATCATCATCCTCTAGTAACCACACTCAAACTCAAGGTCTTATATCTTCTTCACACAGTGCTTGGGTGAACCAGCAGCAGCACTAACTTACATGTGTGCGTGTGTATGGTGGAAACTTAAGTTTTTGTTGCTTCTAAACATGAGGTCTAAATCTCCTACACAATCAAAATCAGGCTCTGGCCCAGATGTTCAAAATTAAGATTTCTGGGATTAAATGCAGTCACCTAAGAGCTGCTCAAGTTTTCTGAGTGTAAAATTAGGTCAATGTATATATATATCAAGCAAAATCTGACATAAGACCTTGGGGACCATGGAAGGTACTATAGCTGGCCTGTTATAGTACCACTTTCCAGTTTGGTTCTTTTGCATTTCTTAACATATAAGAAGAGTATATGTTTAGACCTTTTCAAGATTCATGATTCACATCATGAATCCTCACTATTACAAAATGTGGGTGCATGTCATTAGTCTCTGTTCACTAAACTGATGAATTCACTCAAAATTTAGTGAAATCACTTTATATAGAAGGACATCTTTTGTTTTCAGAGCTGAAAGGATCAAATTATAGACCATTCTCTTAGACATATTATCAAGAGGACTCACTCAAGAAGATTTAGGTACCATTTGTAGCTGCTGGTCTACCATGGCCTTCTTTTAGTATCTCAGGAGCAACTAGAGCCATGGCCACTCCTTGAAGGTGAACAAGAAGCCTTTTCAAACAGGGTCAAACAAGCTACCATGCAAAGAAATTGCAGATTACATACTTGAAATTCCCTCACACATAACAAATGAGACAATGCATTGAATTGGGTATGCATCTTCATCCCTCCATGCACATTTATGGCCCATTTAACATTTAACAATGTTGCAAATAATATGCGACATTTTTCCATTAGTTTTTACCATGATGTTGTTCCCATATTTTTCCTTAATCCCAAATTAGTCATAGTAAAATGAGTAAGGGGACCTTGTGGTTGAAATTTGGTAAAGAATTTCATCCATCTGAGTAATATGGATTGTAGTTGAAATCTATTTCATAATTTGTAATAACCCATTTTGGACTAAAACATGTTGGTACTTCTTTCTTCTTTTTTTGGTCTAGTTGCTAATCACATGCTATGATTGAAGATTGAACATCACTACTTCTACAATTGTGGGTTTCAATATGAATTGCTTTGGTGCGAGTTGGGATACACAAATTATTATGATGAGCGTATAAAATTGTCTCATCCATTTCATGTTTTCCAATATGATCTAGTACATTTTATTTTTATAGCAAGATTGGGGTGGAGGTGCTTGCATTGGGTGTGAGTTTGCTTGCTCGGTTAACTTAGATGACTATATGAGTGTTTTGATCAGGGCTTGTCAGCATGAACAAGAACTTGGAGGGCACAAATCTTGAAGTTGTCACAACTCAAATTGTTAGACTAGGTCTATATAGGTATACTAAAAGTAGGTCACATGTGTGATCATCAATTTCACACCAAAGTAAAAGGACCCTGAGGGCTTCTTCACTTGTAGAGAAAAATCCAAATCTCAAGAGCTCCAAGAAAGCCCTTTTAATTCATTTAGTTCAAAATTCCCAAATCCCTAGTATTTCACACAGTTGATTCATATCACAAGTGGAACCAAGCAAACCCAAAGTGGAACAAGCAAACCCAAAGTGGAACCAAGCGAACCCAAAGTGGAACCGACCGAACCCAAAGTGGTACCAGCAGATGACCGCATGTCCCACCTAGGAAACACCCTAAAAAAGTCATCTGTTCCCAACCTGTTTTGGGAACTTACCTACAGGCCATGTTGGTGTGCTGCCCATCAGCCATGGTGCACATGCATGGAGTCAGAAAGGGTAACATCATTTGGCCTTTGGGGCATTCTATATCATTTGGGAGGTTTGTTTTGTGATATGCTCTCTTTGTGAAACAAATGGGTGTTTAGCCTAACAATGTCAAAATGAAAATCTTTTACCAAATGACAAGACACATTTTCTGAATAGGGTTAGCCCTTTGGATATCCGATAGGTAATGTTGTTGGCAATCTGGGCATTGGCCAATCAAAAAAAGTCACAATAAATTCTCTCTCAGAATTTTTCTCCATATTACAATTGAGCAAATGTATGTCATGTGCTATGGCTAGGACCTTTACACATCCATTTGCAATCTATCATATCTTTTTGGGATTGGATGTTTGGTTTGTATAGTTGAAATTTTCATCCAACAAACGAAAAATTATTTGAATCAAACAAAAAACTAACCATCCCATGAATTTTCAAGCATGAAGAATTTGGATGTCATCATTGAATTGTCAACTTTTTGTATTTCAAATACTAGTTGGTTATAATGTGAATCCTTTTAAGGCAAATTTCAAACTAAGGTATTTAACATCAACATTTTGGTAAAATCCAATGTGCTTGTGATAGTGAGCTTTTACACATGTATATGAATAATGACACCAACTACAGTTAATGAAACTAAAAATATCTTATTTTAAAAAGTGAATGGAAGCTTTGAATATTGCCCCTTTTGGGAGGTGTATATTACAAGAGAGATCTAGGAGAAGCCTTACTTTGACTAGTTTAATACTTCATTTTCTCATATTACAAAAATGACTATTTAAATATTTCTATGATATGATGTAATGATTTGAAATAGGTCATGGTTTCTTTGGGTGGTGTGCATGATATCATGTTTTCAATGTCTATTTTTAAGACCTATTTTGATCATTATTGATGTAATTATGGATAGTAAGATGGATTTTATATGAATTTTGTCAATATCAATATCTTGTTTTAGAATTTATACAAGGATCATGAAATATTCTTCTAATACATGATTGTATGTAAATTTTTTTTGATGCATCCTTGGGTTTGTCAAATGGTATCAATGGTAAAGAACTTGTCAATTCTTGATTTTGCAATGGAATGTGAACTCAAAACACATTTCCTAATTCTCAATAAAAAGAGTGGGAAGCTTCAAGATGGGATTTAGCTCTTAAGTTGAAGTCATGGTCGTCTAAATTACATAAATAAATAAAAAAAGACAATTTATGCAATTTTGAGCCAAAATTGTGCATGATGAACAAACCATGAACAAATTCAAACACACTAGACTCACCACAACTTGCACTTAATAACTCTTCCTCCTTATAATATACTTTATAACTTTACACAAATGTTAGATCAAAATGACATTTTTTTTCACATGACTCCCAAGCCAATCCAAAAATTGGCATGTCATGAATCATGCCATTTTGAGGGCTCATAACTTCTTTTTTTCATTTTCAAATTAAAAACATTTAAGGGTAGAGTTGTAGCCTTTGAAAAATGATTTCCAACATTGTATCCCCCTTTCCAAAAGTTGATTTGATTACAAGAAAATTAAGTGGTTAAGGATCATTTTGATAATTTACCTAGTCATGACCCTTCATGTGGCCATTAAATGTGCCACGAATTTTTGTTTTGGGAATGCAACCTTCCTGTATTGTAATTTTTTTCAAACCTTTCCAATTATCTAAAGAAGGCCAAATTTTGACAAAATAGCTTGGTTCCCCAAAACCTCAATCCAAAAATTTGGGACATCTTGGGACTTTCAAGTTTCAAAATGAAAATCCATTTGAAAGTGTTGGGATTTGCTCCCTTGCACATTTTCACACTTGTGACAATGTGTTTGAGTCCTAGAATACCTAGGCCTCTATTCTAACATGTTTCCCTTCTCCTGTCAAAATTTTGGTGGCAAGCCCAAAACTATGGTTGCAACATTTTTCTTTCAAATTTTCTTTCATCTCATTGCACTACTTGTGATATTAGGTCAAGTTATGTCATCTTTCTCAACTTTATCTTGACTTCAATATTAGTTTATAGTTTTTGTTATTCAGTCTCTTTAATCTTGGTGGTTCTAAGTTTCAACCTTCATTGTTGTTTACTTCAAATCACTTGTTTGATATTAAAAAATTTCCAGCATAATGGTATCTTAAGGTTAAATTCATTTAATTATTAAATGATTGTGTAAAAAAAGGAGGTTAATTTAGTTTTTAACACAAGATGCCATTTTTTTGTAATATAAAAGGAGGTTTTAGAATTGTGAAAGGGGTTCAATGGGTAAAAGGCAAACATAGAATAGTAGGGGGATCTAAACTAAGGGACCTATTGTAAAGTTCTACACAAAAACATTATTGTAAAACTTCTTGTTAACAATATGTTTTCCTTCATGCAAATGTTATGGTGTGCAATATTAGATTTTTATGTGTGTATAATTGTTTGAACATGTGTACATGAAAAGGACATTTTGACATGAAAAATGTTAATGACAAAATGAATAATTGTAATATAATTGAAAATAATAAAGATTCATCAACCACCAACATGTAATGTCCACAAAGACCTAATTCCATCAAGTTGGTTATTTTGAGTACATGGTACTTGAATTAAAAGTGAAGGTCAAAAATCTAACAACACTACATTGTTCAACTTATTAATGGTAAAATGTATCATTAGGGTCCAAATTGGTCATAAGGAACCACTTGACCTTAAAATTGCATCTTTAATGATTTTTTTAAATAAAACATTTTGCTAAATATGTTTAAAATCGTGATTTACATTTTATTTTTAAATTGGGTTCATTATTTCAATCTAAAAAGATATTGAGGTGTACATGAATTTATTTTTTTCAATTATCATTTCTCAAATCATTCAAATATTTTTTAAAAAATATTTTAAGTAATGGAAGTCATTAATTACATTATTTTAAAAACATTTTTGGGTATTCCATATTCATTATATTCATTTCAATTTTTTCCAAATGTTCTCATAATACATAAAAAATATTGTTACAAGTTCATCCAAAAGTTTCAATATCAACTTAAGTAACCACTTATCACAATGGAATTTAAACAATGGGTACATTCTAAAATGACTCCTTATACCCAAAGGCTAGTTTGGACCCATTAACATGGACCTTAAGGGTGAATGCATAAATGAGTGGATCAAATTCAGCACATGTGAACATCCACAAAATCCATAGTTACAATGTTAAATTGGTAGTCAATTTTATTGGGTAAAAACAGAGTCAAAGGAGCCACCCAAGTGAATGGACATTTCTTAAAACTATATTTTTATAGCTTTGAAAGATCACAAGTGAAGCGTAATAAATTAGATTGTTATAATGTTTATTGGAACATTTTTCATTAATTGCAAAGTTTACATGCTCAAAGCTTGACACAAATAAAAAATGTCTTTGCATGTTTAAAACATTCAAACCTTGAGAATGGACAGTCTTTGTTTTTTCAAACATCCTTTTTTTTCTACCAAATATGCACCATTTGTTTTGAAAATTAGAGAGGATTTTAGCATTGACTAAAAGGGCAGAAGGACTTAAACTGATGAAAATTATTTTTATAACCAATTTGAACACATTTGGTTCAAAAATGCTTTTGACCTTGGAAATTATGGATTTTAAAAATGTGATTTGAACAAAAGTTGTTCATGTTTATGTGATAAAGGGCATGAATGCATAATACGTGATATAAAATCAATTTGTAGTCAAAATGTATTTAGATTTTAAATGCAATGTTAAAGGAGATTTGAAATACAAATTTTTAAGTTATAACCAACACAAAAATGACATGTGTCATGTGTAGTCCTTGGAAAAGGACTTTTACTTTGGTGCCCTTGGCTCCTTTGACCATGTTTTCACCCTATTGTCATGTGTTGAATGAGAATTATGCAATACATATGAACCAATAAAAACCACATAAATGGTGGTTTTATAGAAAATTTCAAAACACATGATTTTCGAAGAAAGTTTTTGCAAAATAAAAAGTGAAACTCAAAAAAACTTTTAAAGTAAGGTCATGTTTTGACCATTTAAAAGTTCATAACTAAATTTTTTTGTAAAATTTCTTCAAAATAATTTAAAATCAAAAAACATTATGACTTAGGACAAGACATATTAAATCATTTTAAGACATTCCCAAACAAAATCCCGCCAAAAAAAGTTCACATATGAACACATTGTCATTTTGACAATCCATGCATTACAACATCAAAAGTCCACACATTTAACTTAAGGATATTTTGTTAGAATATGATTACATATCTATTTTCATATTTTCAAGGTGATAATTTAACCCCCAAACATCAAAGAAACCAAAAAATACACTAAAAGAAAAACCAAATTCAAATGGAAGGACTTTAACTCAAGGACCTATATTTAACATTTACATACAAATTGATAATTTAAAGGATATTTTCCAATCCATTATGTCAACATCTTTTAATTTTCAAAAATATTTCATAGAATTGGTTATTGGGATGATCAAACATGATTTTTCATTGTTTCAAATATAATAAAACACATTGTTAACATGTCATTCCTATGCCATCTATTTGTTTTGATTCAAATTATTCTAATAACATCATTTTACCATTTCTTGGTAACACGTATAAAAGTAAATGCATGTATTTTCAATCCAATTATGAAATTTCAATGATTGAATTGAAGAAAAATGGCAAAGCCAAACACAAGCATATGTCCTTTCCAATAATTACAATTTATTAAGGATTAAAATGCTTAAGTCAAAAGGCTTTTGGATCTACCAAATATTCAACATTTTACACAATTTTAAACTACATGAAAGCCATTAAAACATTGTGTTTTCAAGGGGTTTGTGAGTGGTAAAAAAGTTTCACTATTGCGACCCTATGTCATGGGCACATAAATAACTAATCTATAGGAATTTTCAAAGGACATGAACAAACCATGACAAAGACAAGCTTAGTTCTAAATCAAATCATGGAACACAAAAAACAAAAACAAAAATACAAATTGTGCAAGATGTGAATCCAAACATAATTTTATTTTGATAAAGTATGAAAACATGAATATGAAAGGAACAAAACAAGGCTTTGGTGTAAGATCATATCCAAAACTAATGTTGAAGAAAGGGTCCAATGTGTTTACTTTGCATTTTGGACTATTGTTTTTTTTGGGGTCTTTTTTCCAAAAAAACATGTTTTTTTCAAAAGGAAATTTCAAATGAAATTTTTTGAAGCCTTTTATATATTATATTTGTAGTTGCCCCAATATGTCATATGTTTTTTTACAATCAAAGTTGGAGAAATACAAATCTTTGAAAGTGCACAGATTTTGTCAAATTTTGTTTTTGTGTTTTGAAAAAATTTCATAATTTCAAATCATACCAAAACATGTTAACACTTTCAAGTTTTATTTTTTTATGTATAAGCTACAAGTTTGCTTTAAACAACATATACATTGCATCACATTTACATGTCGAACAAAATTCATGAACTTTTTTTAAACCTTAATGTTTGATAAACACAAAATTAAAAAAATATGAAAATTTGAGTATTTTTAAAATGTGTCTAATAATACCATATTACTATAAAAATAAATTAAAGATGAAATAAATTGTATTATGAAAATTAAAGGGCCCTTTATGAAAGTGATGTTATTGAATGAAACTATCAAACATCTTTTATTCAAACCAAATTTTGATATTGGAATTCTGTTTGATTCATTTTAGAATTTTTAATATCCATATTATTCAATAAGCACAACTTTCCATGATTCACATGCCATTAAAGTGGCACCACATAGACAAATGCAACAAGAATTGTAGAAAAATTAATGTTTTGACATCAATTTTGGCTCGTTTCAATTCATCCACACTCGAAATTAAAAATTACATGAGAAAAATTACCTCTATTTATACAATATTAAGGACCTAGGGTTTAACCCTTAACCTAGCCTAGGCGGCCAAACATACCTAATGGGTAGGTGCACAAATAAGTGGACCAATTTGCCACAAATCCAAAATCTTTATTTACTCAAAATCTTAATAAGATTTTGGAAATCACAACTAGTTTACATTGATTTCCTCTATATTTTTTCCATGCCATTAATGTTTCATCTAAAGTTTCTCTTTCTTTAACACGTAAGCAAAAATACCATAAAACAACCCTTCCTTCAATATGATATGGACTCATTAAAAAATGCTTCTAATTAACCCATTTAAAAGTCCATGTAAGTATAATCTTAGAATTCAAAAATAAAATAAAATTGGACCCTTAGCTTTTTTATTATGATATCTTATTACTTTCAAGTCCCTAACACACACCCCATCACTTAATGGACCATATCATAGTCCACATAGAAATGGTAGTTAGAAATGTAGTTCATAAGTTTTGAGTTCAAAAGTCCATAGCTTTTATGATTTTTTACAATTTGTACAATAATTTTGTGCATCGTATAGATATTCAAATTAGGATCTTTAAACCAAGTTCATTTTAATAAATTTCAAGATTTATAAAACAACATGGGCATTGCAATGGCAACCACAAGGTAGAATTGGCTTATGTGACACCCAAATTGATCCACCCATTTGTGCATGCACATTAGTTTAGGTTGGACCAACCTAAATAGGCCATGTGGTGTCATTTGCTCAATTTGGAACTTGTTATGTGTTAATATTTCAATGATAAAAAAACTTAAATGTCTATAAGTTTTTAAATTTTAATCATAAAATTAGTTGCAAATGATTGTGCCATATAAATATATGACATACACATTTTAATTGTAAAATAAAATTGTAAATGACCATGCCACAAAAGTTGGATGTCTATTGAATGAAATTGATTGTAGTTGTATTTCAATGAGACTATTGTTTCTACTTGATGGCACATAATGTCTTTTACAACTAAAATTTAGGTGATTTGTCCAAAGTGACTAGAGGAATTTGTGATCACACATGTCATTTCCAACTAAGAAATAGTTGAAAAAACTAGGTGTTAATATACAAATTCTTCATAGTGTCAATTAAACTTTGCTTTGAACATAAATATACACAATGATGTCCTCACATGATGATAACTTTAAATAAAGATCAATATGTATCAATATAAGATGAAATCTACAAAAAAACAAAGAAAGATAAAAATGCATTTTGCAACAGGCCCACACAAAAGCAATGTCCTCTCCAATGCCTTCACCCTTTTGACAACAAAATGACAAAATCCATGACTTGAACCCCGAATGGTATTGCCTCCCTAGTGAGGATTCTAGGTCTATTTCAACACTAAACAAAACCAAAAATGAATTTTCAAGAATACATGCATCCTAAATCAATTTCAAAAAGGATTAATGTTAAAAAGAAATTCTTAAATCACTTTTTGATTGAATATGTGGTTTAAATCAAGTTTTGGAGCATTATTCTAATAATGGTTCCTTAACACATTGGGAATAGAGATACAAAATGTCCAACAAGATCATATTTTAGAAGGGAATAATGCTCACAACATTTTGCCTGTTGGGTTGACTAATTCTTGACAAAAAGTTTTCCAACATTGGATCTCTTCATGAACACCATGAAATGGTTTGTAAAGATGTTGGTTGATCCTAGCATTCCCAATGTCAAGTTCCCACATATTCATTGGAATGTTTGTGAAACGCCCATATATTATGGCATTCCATTTGAATGTTCCCAAAGTCTCTTGTATCAATCCATTGTTCATAAGTTTTAGAAAGATTTGTTTGGCACTTAATTTGACAAAATCTCCCTATTATAAGTATGGTAGATGATTGTGGTTGGGATTGGAACTCATTTGTGTCCATGCATGTCAATTGACACCATGATTGGACCCATACATCACAATGCTAATAATTTTCTTCCAACAAGACTCAATGTTTGGGGAAAGTTAATAAGTCGTACCACCTAAATGTTATAGATAAATGCAGATTCAATATTGAGGAATTTGAATATTTAAAATTGTGTATGTGTTAGAGTTCATTTATGGTTTTGAATTATTTGGAATAGCTTATGAACTTGTCTAGGCTATGAGATTTTAAGAAATTTACAATCAAACTTTCCAGAACCCTCTATTCTTCAACCCCACATTCATATGTCCAATCTCTCTCTCTCTCTCTCAGAGGCATAACAAAGCAGATTGGGGTTGCATTATTTTTCTGCACTTCTTGTCCACACATCCAATTGGAATGGGCATGATGGTCCCCAGTTGGGTGTGACTGGTCCTAGACCAAGTCCCCTCATGTGACTGCATTTGTGGCCGGTTGGTGGTGCACTAAAGCCTGGAAACAGTTGTTGTTGTTGTTGTTATATCACCTAGTGTTGTGTAATAGCCAAGAAAACAAATCAATTCCATAGTTTTCTTCATTGTGTTTTAACATAAGCAAACAACAGCTATATAATTTAGAATACCCACAAAATTTTCCAAACAATAATAACAAGGGGGTGTGTCACACTTGTGGCCTTGCCATTTACATTAAAAAAAAGCATCTTAAGGCAAAAGAAGAATTATAGAAACTCAAAACATTCACCATGCAAAAAAAAATACCTAATCTTCAAAAAAAATCCTCTAAAAAGAAACCAAAATCCTTCCAAATATTATAACTCTATTATAAACTAATCTCAAGTTTCAACACAAGCCAAAATATATCATCTTTCAAAAATCCTCATATAATAAAAATAGACCTATTAGCTAGGAGGCCAAAATCCCTTAAGCTACTATACTCTATAATGAACATAAACACAATATCCTTCCCATGGTAGTCAAGGCCAACAAAAGAACCGTCACTCTTGTGTGAGATGGAAAAACTACAACAGAATATGGTTGGTTTTTCATTGGCTTACGAAACGTGTTTGAGATAAACGTTGTCGATTTCATCCAGTTCAATGTAAAATATATGTGATATTATGTATCATAGTTTGGTATTAGGGCTGCAATTCGAAGCCTATTATCGCAAGCCTTTTCCCCTATTGTTGCACATTGTTGTTTTAAAACACAAGCACACTTTGTGCAAAAAGGTTGCACATTGGGTTTTAAAAAAGAACAAAAAAAAAGCTTAGAACTAGGTAAGGTCTGACCCCTTACCCGAATCAAGGTTTCAGGGTTTAGCTGCCATCAAAAATCATTACAAGCAACCAATGGGAAAAAAATTATGAGCATCAAACTTAATTATGTTTCTATACAAAATGAAACAATGTTTTCCTTATTGGATCTTGTTGATCATTCGTGGACCATGGGTTTGAACTTTGAAAGTATTGTGTAAGTTAGCCTAATTTAATTAGGGCTGAAGAAAAGACGTTTTCATCACCAGACCCACATCAAAATTTGCTTATCAAGTTTAATTTGCCTTGGGAGATGGGAGATCCAAAGGAAGGTTAGTATTTGATGGTAAGTACTAATTAATGGTAGGCTAGGTCAGAGATGGTAATGATGTTTGGAAAGTTTATTTTAAATGATGATTTATTTTAGAATTTTTTCAAAACTTTTGAACCAAAGGTCTTTTGATTTTGATTTTTTTTCAAAAAGTGAGAGATGTCATTTCAAAAAGAAATAAAATCAGTAATTATTTAATTTTAATTTAAAATATGAAATAATACTCGATTTATGAGAACCGGAAAAGGAGAGTCGATTGTCCTTAAATTTCTGAGAACCGAATTAACTTTTTGAAAAACAATTGTTGATACCCTTAACCGACATAAAAAATTTAAAACATTTTTAGGGGGGAGAACCGGACCCTTTTGTAAATTATGTTGTGAAAACCAGACCCGGCGAGTATCATAAAATCATGATACCCGCCAAACACTAGGTTTTACCCTGTCTTTTGGCCCTCTTTTCACCCCCCTATCCCCTCTTTGAGTGAGGTTCTCAAAGCACGCAAGTTTTATTGAATCTGGGTATGGAATTTTTATTTTTATTTTTAATAATTTGAAAGACACCCCCCATCCCGGGTCTTTTTAAAAAAACTCCTTAGGCAGCTTGGATCCCAAACTGGATGTGGTTCTATCTACCTACACATAACTCAAAACTGATTTTTTTTTTTTTTTTTTAAATTTCTAGTTAGTAGCATTGTACCACCAATAAAATGTGACCACCTTTTCAATTCCATGTGTAAAACTCAGAAAAAAAATTGATTTTGTAAATTAAAAAAATTGAAAATTTCATATTTGAGACAAGTTTTAAAAGTGAGAACTACATTCCTAACCCCAGCCCAGCCCACTCCCCAAAATTACTATTTTAAAAAAAAATGTTGATGTTATTATCTAATGACCTTGATTTAATTTTTTCCCCCCTCAAACTAATAACATGTCTAAACCTCGTCAAAATAAATAAATAAATAAATCTAAATCAATAAATCAAATTATTTTGTAATTTTTTGAAAATTCAGAACCAGAACTTGGTATGTTGAGTCTCTTTTGCAAATGAAAAGAGTGCATCTTTTGGTCCACTGGTTATGGTGGAGAACCACTTTAGCTGGTCCTTTTATCCAACAGTTGAGCAATGAAGGGTATATATAAGCTACCCACTTACATTAGGTTTGTGACCTACCCACCCACCTATGTTAGGGTTTTAGGTTTTGAGCTTGGCCTTGAATACTGGAAATGATGAAACATGCATGACTTGTTTTGTGACTAGCTCAGACTCATACCTTCCTTCTTGCAAGCGGGGTGGGTGGGTTGTAGGATTCATGGCAAGGTGTGAAGTTCATCTTTTTAGGGCCACATGTGAATTGAGCCAATGATATATTGTGTTGTTTGTTAAGACTTGGAGTTTTTAAGCTCCATATATTATAATTTTAAAACACGAGAAAAAAAAAAGAATTAATAGAAGAAAATCAAAATGTTTTATCAAATCAATAAATACAACTAGGTTTCTTGCATTTTGATTTTCTTCTATTATTTTATCACAACCACCAAATTCTCATGTTTTATTTTTCTTTTGTAACCTTTTTTTTTTGGAGTTGTTGGTTAGTTCATTCTTCACACATGCCAACTAAGTTCTTGTAGTCTTACTATTAGGCTTTGTTTGGTTTTTTTCTTGGAAGCCTTTTATCCCTGAGTTTGAAAATTGTGACTTGCAATCAACAAGGGCCATCACATTTTCAGCACATGCCCGCCTTCACCACCTTTTCTCCACAACATTAAGTTTTTCTTTGTGTAAACATATTATTTTTCCAAAATTATCTTTTTTGAGTTTGAGTGTTTGCATTTTTCTTTTTGAACTAATTTCATCATTTACCATGTTTTGTGGTTTCATGGAATTAGGTTTCATGATTAGGTTTTGTTGTAACCCTAATGTGTATGTTTCTAATTTTTGCAATAGTTTTAGAAGATGACATTGTTATTGTTGAAAGTGTTGATAGTGTTGATGACACACTTGCTTGTGATGCAAACATAGACTTAATTATCAACAATTTGAATGTTGAAAGTGTTCACTTACAATGTGATAAAAACTTGTTCAAAGATGATGAATTACATTTTTTAGCTATAGAGTTCAAATGACGCACTCCCAAGTCCCTAGTTAGACCCAAGTTGGGTCTAAATTACTCTCATAGCGGAATTGTGAAAAATTTAGGGCACGCTACTAGCTCTCAGCACTAGAAAGGGTAGAGGGGCGTGGTAAAGCTCTAAGATTGGATTAGGAATAGTGACAAGCTATTCACTTACTCGAACTTGCATCAAACCAACCAACAAGTTGGTTAGATCGCTTTCTGGAACACCCTTGGTGTTAGGACAAGCCACGGGCAACTCTAAACTCACTTGACTCACCACGGCTTGGAGTTGGGGGAAGCCACCACTTCCCCCATATAGTATACTTTGTGCCTCTCCGCGACACCCACATCCGAATGGCTTTTTGTTTCGGGACTCCCAAGGAAGAGTCCCGAAACTATCCCGATTTGAACTCCCGGGAGTTTGCACGATCATAACTTTTTTCTCAGACCTCCGATTGGGATGAGGTCTAAAACCAAGTTGTAGCTTTCCTTAAGAGCTTTCCAATGGTGTGTTACACTTCACCTGCACGCACCAGGGTCGGGTCGATTCTTGACTTTTAGTGGTTAGGAGTCAAATCGCTAGTTTGACTCCCGCCCCTTCTTTTTGCCATAACTTATGCTGCAGATGTCCAAATGGCCCATGCGAAGACATTTTTGACATCTACATTTCAATAGCTTTCCAATGATATAAATAACACCCCAATGCAAGGTGTTTTGACCCCTTCAATTGAGCTTTAAAGTTTTGGGAGTCTCAGAGGACTCCCAAGTCCCAATTTCGAGAATGTGAGTTTCATCTTCACACTCCCTCTAACTAGGGTTGCGACATCAAGCTCAAGAGTGGAAGGCACACGATAGAAATTTGATTAGCTAGGTTTTTTGTTGTCAATGACAACCTCCTTATTGATCTTTTGAACCCATAGATGCTAAGATTCATCATTTGCAAATCTCAGCAAGGAGTTGGTAATGTTCTAAACCAAAGTTATGTTCTTCACAAGGGCCTAATCAAGTACAATAAAACAAATGGTGTTACCCCATGAAAACTCATGTAGATTTTATGCATCCTCAATTGGTTGGGAAAAAAAAATTGATATTAATCAAGAAATCTATGGCTAAGGGTTTTGAAACATATCATATTCAATAATCAAGGAAGAAAAGGGTTGGGCCATCTAGGTTAATAATCATCACATTTTTTGATTCAACAAGTCGTTAGAAACATGGTGAGGAACCACAACATAGGTTTTTTGAAACCTTGTGCTTTATATTTGCAAAGGTTATAGGCCTCTTTCCATATGCGAAAATATTTAACAACACAAGTTAGTGTTGTGCCAATGTCCCCCTCTTGTTTTTCCATCTTGTTCATTTCTTGTGGGAAAAACATTACCCAAAATGGTCTAAAAGACTGTGGATTTGCATGTGTTGCCTGGGGTTGAAACTATAATCATAGTTTCTGTCAACTTTGATCTTTCAATGTCTAGAGTTGGCATAGACACATTTGCGTTGGTCATTAATTATCTAGATAAAGTTTGGACCGTTAGGCATATTATTGTAGGACTATTTGAAATGCATGAAACAACTAACAACTCCATGGCTTTGTAATTTCAAGCATTGTTGAAAATTTTGGATTAATTCACTTTGTGATTGATTTTGTGAAAGATGAGGATAGTAATATAGGATCTATGGTTATAATAGTATGATCTATTATTGAATATGAACCTTTGAAGTTGTTGCAAGTTTATGAAGGTATTTGCTTTGGGCATGTGATGGTTAAAATGTGCTTACATGCAACCAATGATGATAAGGTCTCTCTACCAGTCTTACTTTGGTAAATGCACAAAATAAATTCAAGTTAGTTTGCAAAAAAGAATTATATGGACAAAAAAACAAGGAAAAGGAAAGAAAAGCGGAAATAAGCTTTCATTGAAAATGAGAAATCATACTAGAAATTGAAAACTCCCATCAAAACAAGGTTTGCTAACAAAGTTATAATGTTTGAAAAGACATTGGAATTTAAACAAGATATTTTGTTTTGTTATGGGAGGTAGAAAACATTCAACTTGTAATAGCTAATCTGAATGGCCACTACAAGAAATCTTGGTTTTTTTTATTGGAAAAATCAGTCAAAAAGACTCCCATTTTGGTCTTTTTACCCCTTGGTCCAATTTGGTGCCATTATGTTAAATCTTTGAAGGTGACACGGCATCATATGTTGCAAAAGGTAGGTAGGTAGATACCTACCTATACCCTATCTACAACCATGCATGTACATTGTATACATGACCACATACAAATTTCATACACATGATTTTCTGAATTTTGAACCCAAGACCTCATGGAGGCATCCCAATGCCTTTGCAATCAAGTTGCACCACCTTTTGTTAGCAAAGGTTTTGTAACCTTTTCTTTTACTTTTTCAATTCTGAAATCATTAAGAAATACCAAAACTGAAAATTTTCTTTTGTCTCAAATCTTGGTCAAATTAAGCAAATAAAATGATAATGTGAAATTTTATTCAATAATGTATTCAATAAAATCAATATATTTTACAAATGCTAAAATGAATTTCTGAAAAAATAAAAAATGTAATGTAAATTATGATTCTTTTAATTCAAACTCCATTACGTGATTGAACAAAACAAGTTAATAGGTAGGGTAGCATAAGGTAGGGTAAAGTAGGTAGTGTGTTGAAATAGGTAAGTAGGTAGTTAGCTAATTAACTAGGATAGGTATAGTAGGTACATAGGTAGGTATAGGTAGATAGGTTGGCTAGTTGTTAAGGTAAGTATGTACATAAGGTAAATAGGTGAGTTTTAGATAAGTAAGGTGGGGTGAATGGGTAGGTAAGTAGGTACATAAGTAGGATGTGTGAAAAAAGTAATCCCACATTTATTGATAATTTTTTAATGGTTAAACCCAACTATCCAAGCCCATGCAATTGTAATAATTGATGAATTGGTTATTGAAGGTGAAGGTGAAAAAAACAACATGTTTGATATTAGTGCATTTATGGAAAAAAATTCACATGCATTGGTTGTTGGTGAGTTGTCTTTGTTTCAAGGGTTATTTATCCCTTCGTCTATGTGTGTAAATCTATTAACTTGGTGGCAAAACCATGAAGGTCAATTTTTAAAATGTAAGTTCTTTTTGCCAAACAAACTCTTGGGATTCCCATATCTCAAATTGAAATAGAAAGGGTCTTTTGCTTAGCTAGTGTTTTGACAACTCTAGGGCTTACAAGTGGAAAATTTGAACTAGATTATCATAGATTATCATAACTTGGTAATCCATATCTAAAGGCTAAAGTTGTTTCAACAAAAAAAACTTAGGAACTAATTGAAGAAGTTGAATACTTTGAAAAGATTTTTGAAAAGATTTAGGTACAGGGGAATTATGTGATTCATCTAAACCTTAAATTTTAATTTTTAGTTTTTACTTCTCACTATTTTTTTAATTATTTGCTTGACCTTAATTATTATTTTTTGTCCAAGTTTGTTGACAACTATTTATGTACTAGTTTATGGACTTGAACAACAATAAAAGTTGTTGGTCAAGTTATTGGGAGCCATGGACTTTTTTTGGGCTATATGGGTTATATGTGTGTGGGATTGGGGTGTTGGGGCTGGTTTTATGTTTATGTGGGTGTTGGGGTTTTATTTTATTTTATTTTATTATTAGGGAACTACATAGTAGTGGGTAGAGTTCTTTAAAAAATTAGAGTTCAATTCCTCTGCAAGTTACTTCATTTCAAATCTTTGAATATGCATGTATTTTCATAACTAACATGTGAAATTTGAAACATATAACCTTGATGAATATTTGAAGGTTACCACAAATCTGAAAACCAACAAATACATAACTAACAATGAGAAAATTTGTCATGAATGCATTTTTTTTTTTGCAAAGGTTTTTTTGAATATTCAAATGTGTATCATTCTACTAACTTTTAAAAATGAACTTTCCCTATTCATATCCTTTGGACTAGACCAAAAAGCTATAACTTGACAACACTGGTAAGGATTTAACTTACAACCTTGAATTAGCTTTAACTCACATATTTTTTTCCAAGCTCCAAAAGGTAAGAATGACCAATGTATAGACCAATTTCATAGTGTGAACCATGAAATGGTCATAGGTCATTTAACCAATGATTTATTTGGTTGTAATTTTTGTGAAAATAAAAATTCAAAACAAGAATCTTTTGTCACAAGTCCTTTGCGTTTTTTGGAAAAGAAAAAATTCCAAAAATGACAAACTAGGGTCCCCCACCTTGGACTCTCCTTGGTCAACATTAGGTAGTGCACCAAGTTGAAGAGATGTTCGAAATAGTCTCATCTCCATGGATCCAACACACATTACTACAATCACAAATCAAATGATATATTATCTATTGTCTACTTGTGGCCTACAACTTTGCAATTAGGTGGAGATATCACAAAATAGAGATTGTAGAAGAAGTTTCAACATAGTTTGAGAGTTAGTGATCTCCAAATGTTAGCACCTAACCCTCAGTTATCAAGTCAATTATTAATAACCTACCAATTGATTGTTAACGTTTTTAAATAATCGCTTTGTATTGAATTTTCAAAAGAAACTTAGATTGATGACCCAACCATCATCCATGTAGGTTATCAATCTTTAAACACTAATACCCAAAAAAAAAGACAATTTCTTATTATTTTAAAACATATTATACCTGACTAATAACCAATAGGATTTTGAACCAATTATTTGATAACCTACCCAATGGGTTATTAAAAAACAGCAATAACCAGCCAACACTGGTCCAGATCCCGAGCATTCCCCAGAGTTCCATTTGGAAACACATATGGTTTAAGGTTTAGGTTGAAGACCAAGATTTTGTTACAATATTCTATACCATAGGTAAGTGGCTAGTGTTAACCACCTTTTGGCTCTTTTGGTAAAGGAATGAGCATATGAAGTGCACACAACCCACAAGTGTGCATGGGGAACCTGGAAAGCCAAAAGTGCATAAGAATCTGTTGGTGCCTCCCCCCCCCCCCCTCAAACCCCCAAAAACCCCGGGGGCTTCCGGGGACCTCCCCCAAAGGGGAACGGAGCGTTAGCCAAAGGAGGGAAGATAAAGTGGTGAAACCCCACTCTCCCCCGGGTTCAGCAC